>LLEK01000037.1_pt1 | contig 28697 bp, 26 predicted proteins | sample 595821 | NCBI WGS metagenome assembly LLEK01 (sample SAMN02919311, study PRJNA255460) | bioreactor metagenome | biome: chemostat; feature: culture 2011_25.1; material: sediment; isolation source: day79 25degC chemostat 2011 inoculated with Wadden Sea sediment taken from... | place: Germany: Bremen ...
ATAAAGTTTTATGGAAGAATAGTACTATAAAATATAAAAAAATACACTTTTGAATTTGATAAGTTAAATATTCAAGGTGATTCTAACTCTTTTTCTTCAAATTTAAAAAAGGGTAAAACAGATATCTCAATAATGAAAAACAACGCTAAGCTCTTTTTAAAATCTAACTACATTGAAAGTACCTATCTTAATAAAATATTAAATAAAAATAGTTTTGACAATGGATATATAGATATATTTGTAACAAACAATGGATACAACAATACTTTCAATGGTCGAATAAATTTAAACAACACAACAGTTAAAGATCTTCAAATAGTTGATAATTTACTTCTATTTGTAAATTCTACACCAGCTATAGTAAACCCTTTTTTAGCAATTCCAACACTTTTTAGATTGACTCAAAATCAATTTAGACTAGATGGTTATCATATTGAAGATGGTATTTTAAAGTTCTCTTATGACAATAATTACGATATATTAGATATCTTTGAGATAAAAACAAATGGCAATTTAAATGACTTTAGAGGTAATTTAAAACTAGACTTTCCAAACAATAAAGTAAATGGAGATATTGATACAATATTTTTAAAAGATTATGCAACAGTTGTAAATAATATCCCTTTAATAAATAAGCTATTTTCAAATAATACTAATGGAGAAGTTGACTTTTTTGTTCCTGTACAAATATATGGTAGTATTGATGATATGAGCTATAGAATCAAAAATACCAATGAAAATAACGATTCTTCAGACAAAAACAGCTCAATAGATAAGTTTTTTAATGTTAAATAGGAAATTTAATTCATTTTTAATAATTAACTACCTATAATTGATATACAAAATAAATATTTAAGGAGTATATTGTGAATATTGATTCTTCCTATATAAATGCCTATAATGTTAATAATATCAATCCAACTTCAGTAGAAAAGCTAAGTGGTAATGATTCGATAGAGAAAATAGATGATGTTAGTACTAACTCTTTTGTTTCTCAAAACCTTGAAATACAAAAAAGTAGTTTATCTCAGACTATTCAAAATGTAAATACTGGTTTAGCAATATCTGCTATTGCTCAAAATGGTATCGATAAACAAACAGATATTTTAGAAAATATTAAAAATGAATTATTAAACAATGATACAATAGACCAAGACGATGTTACAAGAATCTCACAATATATAGAAGAATATGAAGATATTGCTGGTTCTTTTACTTTTAATGGTCAATCACTACTAAAAGCAGAAGGTGATGCTTCTGATGATCTTTCTATTGTTAGTGATGATTCAATAATAGAATTAGCAAAAGCAGACACTACAAGTATCTCAGATAGTTTAAAATCATTTATGACAGATTTAGCTTCAAACCCTGATGCTGTTGAAAATATGCTTAATGTAGTAGATCAAGGATTGGAACAATTAGCGTCATTTTCTAAAGACTATAGTGATGCTTCTGAACTTTTTGAAAATGCAGCAAAAGATTCTATGAAAAATGAATTTGATGTAAATGCTGGTAAATCAACTATTGCAAATATAGACTACAATAAAGAAACTACTGATTTTAGTAAAACAAACTTATTAGCACAAGTGGGTTATTTGGTTCAAACTCAAGCAAATGCCGCACAAGCTAAAAATGTAGCTTTATTATCTTAATGAAGTTAGGCTTTATTCTTTTCGTTATAGGGGCTATTTTGACCCTATATTTAACAAATGTGAAATTTGAAAAAAAACTTTTATCAAGATTTGGTATTATAATTGGTGTATTATTAACATTATATGGTCTAATACTTATAGTACAACCTAATGAAAAAGAGTATGTAAAGTTTACTAAAACTACTATTTCTAAAACAATAGTAGATACAAATAATACAAAATAAATAATTTTTTAATAATAAATATAATTATACACTCTGTTAAAGAAGTATTGACGAATTTCAAAGATATTTCATGAAAATCAAAACCTTATAAAATATTGAATAATTTATTTTTATTAAAAAAGGAGTTACTCCTTTTTTTAATATATAGGTGGTTGACTAATAATAAAAGTAACTAATTCACACTTCTTACTTTTATTGTTTATATCAAAGATAACTTTATAAAGTTTTCCTTCTATTCTTTGTATAGAATATCTATCAGGGATACTTTCTCTAACTAACTCTCCTCCCATAACAAAAGATTGAAGATCTGATGGTGTATATAAAGAAGCGGCTTGTCCTCTATGCTTTTCTTTCATACGAGCTAAAAAATGCCCCCCTTTATCTTGCCAAACCTTTGGTAAAGCATTATTCCATTTATTTAGTGTAAAGGTATCAAAATCATCATAAACCTTACCAGTCAATTTAAACTCTTTTACACATTCTTGAGGAGTTAATGCAAATACAATAGTCCAAGACAACAATATTGAAACCAATAATAACTTTTTCATTTTTTTTCCTTATTTATATTAATTTTGTGATCTAAAACTATCAAAACTTTAAATCAACTTCTAAATTTTAATATATTTAAAACATATGTTTTTAAACTATTTACAAATTATTAAAATTAAGGTTAAAAGAGAATAATCTCAAAAGAGAAACTATTATGCTAAAATGGGAAAAATTCAATATATCATAAAGGTTATTTTTATATATGTCATTCAACTCATTAGGTTTATCAAAACTAATTTTAAAAGCTGTACAAGAGCAAGGGTACACAACACCTAGCCCTATACAACAACAAGCAATACCCGTTATTTTACAAAGAAAAGATATTTTAGCAGGTGCACAAACAGGTACTGGAAAAACAGCCGGTTTTACACTTCCTATTTTAGAACTTTTGATGCAAAAACCAATCAAAAAAGAAAAACTAAAAGTAAGAGCTTTAGTTTTAACACCAACAAGAGAACTAGCATCTCAAGTAGAACAAAACATTGAGCAATATAGTAAATATTTACCAATAACATCAGCCGTTATATTTGGAGGTGTTGGTATAAATCCACAAAAAGCAAAACTTAAAAAAGGTGTTGATATCTTAGTAGCAACTCCAGGAAGACTTTTAGATTTAGTTGGTCAAAAAAGTGTAGATCTTTCTAGCGTAGAGTTTTTAGTTTTAGATGAAGCAGATAGAATGCTTGATATGGGTTTTATACATGATATAAAAAAAATATTAGCAATTCTACCAAAAGCAAAACAAAGTTTACTATTTTCAGCTACTTTTTCTACTACTATTAAAAAACTTGCAGATGATTTATTACATACTCCAACACTTATTGAAGTTGCAAAAAGAAATACTTCTGCACAAACAATAGAACAAACTATACATTTTGTTGATGACCCTAGAAAAAAAGAGTTACTAGCACATCTTATAAAAGAGGGTGACTGGCATCAAGTATTAGTTTTTACAAGAACAAAACGTGGAGCAAATAAACTTACCAAACAATTAGAAATTGAAGGGATAACAGCAGCTGCAATTCATGGAAATAAAAGTCAAGGTGCAAGAACAAAAGCTTTGGCTGATTTTAAAGCTAATGAAATACAAGTTTTAGTTGCAACAGATATAGCTGCTCGAGGGATTGATATAGACCAACTTCCTCATGTTGTAAATTATGAGTTACCAAATATACCAGAAGATTATGTTCATAGAATAGGGCGAACTGGTCGAGCTGGAAATGAAGGTGAAGCTATATCCTTAGTATGTGTAGATGAACATCTTTTTTTAAAAGATATAGAAAAGCTTATAAAAAAAGATATAAAAAAAGTAGCAATAGAAGGCTTTGAAGTAGATCCATCTATAAAAGCTAAACCATTAAGTAAAAGAGGGCAACAACGCCAAAATGGTCAAAACAACAAATCATATAGAACTAGAGGTAGATCAAATAACTCTCAAAGAAATAAAAGAGGAACAAATAATTCTCAAAAAAAATAAAAGATTTATTAATTAGTTAAATTATATACCATTTACTAATTAATAAAACTATAACTTTATAGTATACTATCTGCTTTTATTACAAATTAATAAGGCAACAAAAATATGACAGATAGTATTAAAGTATTTAAAGCAAACGAAAATAATTTAAAAAATGTAGATCTAGAAATTCCAAAAAATAAACTTATCGTTTTTACAGGGCTAAGTGGTAGTGGTAAATCAACACTAGCTTTTGATACACTTTATGCAGAAGGGCAAAGAAGATATATAGAATCGCTTTCTGCTTATGCTAGACAATTCCTAGGTAAAATAGGTAAACCAGATGTAGAAAGAATAGAAGGACTTACTCCTGCTATTGCTATTGATCAAAAAACAACATCTAAAAATCCCCGAAGTACAGTTGGAACTATTACTGAAATCTATGATTATCTAAGACTTTTATATGCTCGTGTAGGAAAACAACACTGTCACAAATGTGGTGAACCTATCTCTCAAATGAGTAGTAGTGATGTTATTGATCAAGTTTTAAAACTACCAGAAAATTCAAAGATAGTTATACTAGCACCACTTGTAAATAGAAAAAAAGGTACTTTTGCTGATCTTTTTGAAAGTTTACGAGCTAAAGGTTATGTAAGAGCTATGATTGATGGTGTTATGGTTAGACTTGATGATGAAATAGAGCTAGGTAAATCTCAAATGCATACAATCAAAGTTGTAATAGATAGAGTTGTAGTAAAAGCAGAAAATAAAGAAAGAATAGCACAAGATGTAGAAAAAGGTTTAAAAGAAGCCTTTGGAGAACTTGAAGTTGAGATTATAAACCATGAAGAGGTAGAAACAGATAAACATATACATTATTCTGAACATATGGCTTGTTTTGATTGTAAAATATCTTTTGAACCTCTTGAACCTTTAAGTTTCTCTTTTAATTCACCTAAAGGTGCTTGTCATACTTGTGATGGTCTTGGTATTAGATATACAATAGATATGAAAAAAGTTATTAATGAAGAGCTTAGTATAGAAGAGGGTGCTGTAAAGATAATCTATGGATTTAATAAAGGCTATTACTTCAAAATGCTTAAAGCTTATTGTGAAGGTGCTAATATAGATATTAAAACTCCATTTAAAGACCTTGATGGCCATGAGAGAGGTAAAATATTAAATGGTGGTGTAGAAGAGGCTAAATTTACTTGGAAACGTCATAGACTATCTAGAAAATGGGAAGGTATCATAAAAATAGCATATGATATGGTCAAAGATGAAAAAGATATGGAAGCTTTTATGACAGAAAAAGTTTGTGATAATTGTGATGGACATAGACTAAAAGCACCATCTTTAGCTGTAAAAGTTGCCAATAGTGGAATTGCCAATATTTTAAATATGCCTATAGAAGATTCTCATAAATTTTTTCAAGATGAAAAAAACTTTGAATACTTCAATAATCAAGAACAAATGATATCTGCTCCAATTTTAAAAGAGATACGTGAACGAATATATTTTCTTTTTGATGTGGGACTAGGGTATATAACTTTAGGAAGAGATGCTAGAACTATTTCAGGTGGAGAAGCTCAAAGAATTAGAGTAGCTTCTCAGATTGGTTCAGGTCTTACAGGAGTTATGTATGTACTTGATGAGCCATCTATTGGATTACATGAAAGAGATACTGCAAAACTTATTAAAACACTAAAAGCCTTACAAGAAAAAGGAAATACTGTAATAGTAGTTGAACATGATAAAGAAACTATGGAAGCAGCTGATTATATTGTAGATATTGGACCAAATGCAGGTAAATTTGGAGGAGAAGTTGTATTTGCAGGAACTATGAAACAACTTTTAAAGAAAAAAACTCTTACAGCTCAATATCTAAATGGAACAAAAGAGATAAAATATTATAAAAGACGACCTCAAGAGGATTGGATTGAGATACAAAATGTAAATTTAAACAATATTGAAAAACTAAATGCAAAAATACCTCTAAAAAACCTTTGTGCTATAACTGGTGTTAGTGGTAGTGGAAAATCTTCACTTATATTACATACTTTGCTTCCTGTAGCTAAAGAGCTTTTAAATCATGCAAAAAAAGTAACTAAAATTGATGGTGTAAGTATAGAAGGATTAGATAAACTAGATAAGGTTATATATCTTGACCAGTCACCAATAGGAAGAACTCCAAGAAGTAATCCTGCAACTTATACTGGACTTATGGATGATATTAGAAAACTTTTTGCAGAAACAAAAGAGGCAAAACTAAGAGGTTATCAAATAGGACGATTTAGTTTTAATGTAAAAGGTGGAAGATGTGAAAAATGTCAAGGTGAAGGTGAAATCAAAATAGAGATGCACTTTTTACCAGATATTATGGTTAAATGTGAGGATTGTCTTGGTGCTAGATATAACCCTCAAACATTAGAGATACTATATAAAGGGAAATCTATATCTGATGTACTTAATATGTCAGTAGAAGAAGCTTATGAGTTCTTTGTAAAAGTACCAAAACTTCATGCTAAGCTAAAAACATTACTTGATGTAGGACTAGGGTACATTACACTTGGACAAAATGCTATTACACTAAGTGGTGGTGAAGCACAAAGAATAAAACTAAGTAAAGAGTTATCTAAAAAAGATACTGGAAATACTTTATATATCTTAGATGAACCAACTACAGGTCTTCATTTTGCAGATGTGGATAGATTAACTAAAGTATTACATCACCTTGTTGATTTAGGAAATAGTGTGATTGTTATTGAACATAATCTTGATGTAGTTAGAAATGCTGATTATATTATAGATATGGGTCCAGAAGGTGGAAGTAAAGGTGGTATGATAATTGCTACAGGGACTCCAGAAGAATTAGTTAAAAATCATAAAAAAACTAATAGTTACACTGGGTACTATTTAGAAAAAGAATTATAAGAAAAGGATATAATATGTTTAAAGAATTTAATTTAACAAATTTTGAAACAAGCTCAAAAAAATTAGAACTAATTATAGAAAATAATAAAAAAGAATTAGAAAAACTACTAGAAATAAAAGATAAAGATTATGATAATTTCGTTGTTCCATATCAATTAATGGCAGAAAATTTAGAACAATTTGTAACACCAATTTTTCATATTGATAGCGTTAAAAATAGTGAAACTACACAAAAAGTGTATGAAGAGTGTTTACCTTTAATCTCTATTTATTCTTCACAGTTATCATCAAATGAAAAGGTTTATCAATCATTTATAGATATACAGAATAACTATAATAGCTCTTTAAATATAGAACAACAAAAAGTTATAGAAAATGAGATAAGAGATTTTAAACTTGGTGGTTGTGGACTAAGCAATGAGAAGAAAAAAGAGCTTGAAACTCTAAATCTAAAACTTAGTGAACTAAGTAAAGAGTTTTCTCAAAACTTACTAGATGCAACAAATGCTTGGGAAATGATAATCGATAATTTTGAAGATGTAAAAGAGATACCAGCTAGTGATTTAGAGTCTGCAAAATTTCAAGAAGATGGAAAAGAAAAATATAAATTTACACTTCAAATGCCATCATATATTGCATATATAACTTATGGAACCTCTAGAGAAAAAAGAGAAGAAATATATAAGGCATATTGTACAAGAGCTCCTCAAAATGGAAAACTAATAGAACAAATACTAGAACTAAAACAAAAAGAAGCAAATATACTTGGCTTTGATAACTATGCAAAACTATCACTTGCTACAAAAATGGCAAATAGTGAAGACGATGTAATAAATTTTCTTTATGACCTTGGTCGTTATTCTCAAGACAAAGCAAAAGAGGAGCTACAAGAGGTTAGGGCACTTGCATCAAAAGATAGTCTATCTGACTTACAAAGCTATGATTTAGCATACTATAGTCAAAAGCTAAAAGAGGAAAAATATGACATAGATGAAGAATACTATAGACCATATTTTGAGAAAAAAACTGTTCTAAATGGACTTTTTGACTTTTTAGATAAAATTTTTAGTATTAAATTCAAGCAAATAGAAGTAAACACTTGGGATGAAAAAGCTCAAGCCTATGAGATAATAGAAGAGGGCAAAGCTATTGCAAGACTATATATAGATCTTGAAGCCAGAAAAGACAAGCGTGGTGGTGCGTGGATGAATAACTGGCATACACATAGTAAAGTAGGAGATAAAGAAGAACTAGCAACTGCTTATATAGTATGTAACTTCCCAACTTCAAACCAAACTTCACCATCACTTTTAAGACATAGTGATGTAGTTACACTTTTTCATGAAATGGGTCATGCTTTACACCATATTATGAGTAAAGTAAACCAACCATTTGTAAGTGGAATAAATGGTGTAGCATGGGATACTGTAGAGTTTCCATCACAATTTTTAGAATACTTTGCTTACGATAAAGAAGTACTACAAATGTTTGCTATACATTATCAAACACATGAAGTATTAGATGATATTGCAATAGAAAAATTAATACGTGCAAGAAACTTCCAATCTTCACTTACAACTATAAGACAACTAGAGTTTGCACTATTTGATTTTAAACTACATCAAAAGTTATATGATGAAAAAGGTGTACAAGAATTACTTAATAGTGTAAGAGATGAAATATCTGTAATGACTCCACCATCATACAATAAATTCCAAAATGGATTTAGTCATATCTTTGCAGGGGGATATGCAGCTGGTTATTATAGTTATAAATGGGCAGAAGTTTTAAGTGCTGATGCTTTTTATTTATTTATTGAAAATGGAACATTTAACAAAGAATTATCACAAAACTACAAAAATATAATTCTGGCTAAGGGCGGTAGTATTGATATGAATAAGCTTTATTACCAATTTGCATTAAGACAACCTGATGTAAAATCGTTACTTAAAATTGATGGAATTATCAGTTAATTTTAGTTAATATTTTAAAATTATTATACTCAAGGAGTAAATGTGGAAAATAATACTGTGCATCAATTAAGCCAAGCACTTAATGAACTTTTAGAAGCTTACGATAAACTAAAAAATGAAAATAAGCAAATAACAGTTAGAAATGCTGATTTAGAAGATAGAATAAAAGAACTAGAAGAAAAAAATGAAGATCTAGAAGCAACAATAAATAAACTATCTAATACAACAGAAAAAAATACTAATGAATTAGACGGTTTATTAGGCAGAATAAAAGATAGATTAACACCAACTAGTTCTAAAGAACCAGAGGTTCACCAAGAAGAAGTACCTGTAGAAATTGATAATAGCGTAGTAGAAGAGATAAAAGTTTCTGAACCAACTTTATTAGATGAACAACCAACAACACCTACGAATACTAATGAACAACAAAATGATGAAAATAAAGAAAATAAAGAGATTGACTTAGGAAGAATGCAATCTTTACTAAATGGGTTTAATAACTAATTGATAATAAAATTAGAAAAAGAATTAGTTTATTCTACATTTAGTGTAGATAACTTTAAAAGTATTGAAGTAAAAACAGAAAGTATGGCACCTTCGATGATAGATTATTATTTAAGTGATTTAGCATCAAATTCACAAGAATCTGCTTATATAAATAAATCAGATATACAACATACAATCTCGTTAGATGAATATTCATTATATATAGACTATAGTGAAAATATATATTTAGAGTTTATTGAAAAACAAGATTCTTACGAAACTGATACTTTATGGTAGTTTATAAAAAAAGAAGGAGGAAAAATATTTATGAATAAAAAAACTGTAATTATAGCTTTAATAGTAGCTGCTGTAGTTGGTGGAGTAGCATATAATGTAATGAATCCAACAAACTATCAACATCCAATGCAAAGATAAGAGTAGGAGTTTTCACTCCTCTCTTTAATATATCTATTTTGTATAGAATTTATATTATGTTAATCAAAAAAATTCGATAAATCACTATCTAGCTTTATGGTGTATCTGACATCAAAACAAATCCAAAAACTTTTCTCTCTTTCACATTCACCACTATTTATAAAAACTCCTCTTGCATTTTATAGATTATAAATATACTCTTTAGTCTATATTCACATCATTTTTTAAGCAAATCTCGAATATTGCAAAGCCACTTTCATTATAAGCTTTAACCTTACCATTAAAATTATTTTCAATTATTCTTTTACAAATGGATAAACCTAAACCAGTACCTTCTGTTTTAGTTGTAAAATACTTATCAAATATTTTATTTGGTAAGATTTCATTCGGTATTATTCCACCATTATCTGCTATTTTAAGTATAGTATTAATACCTTGTTTATATAATGAAATTTTTATTATATTACCTTTTAATCCATTAGAGAATTTATCAAAGGCATTATTTAATATACTAAGTAATACTTGCCCAAATTCATTTTTATACCCCATTATAGTAAGTTCTCTATTTACATCTCTTTGTATTTCAACATTTAATTCTGATATTCTATGTCTTAGTATACGCTCAATCTTATCAGATACTTCAACAACCTTAAACTCATATTTTTGTTTATCTGGAGAAAAAAATTCTTTAAAATCATTTGATGTTTCGTTCATAAATTTTACTTGTTCATTAATTTGTCTGAATGAATTTAATAAATATTTTAAATCTAAGTCTACATCTAAATTAATTTTAAGTTCTGCTGTGGACGATAATATAGAAATAATATTTAGAGGCTGTTTCCATTGGTGGATTATATTAGCAAGCATATTTCCCATTTCTGCCATTTTTGATTGCTGCATTAAAGTTATTTCTAATTCCATTCTTTTTTTTACTTGTTCATCAACCATCTCTTTTAATTGTAAGTTAGTAGATTTTATATCTGTAATATCAATAGCTATACCTAAAACATATGTTTTTTTTAATAACCCAAGTAAAGATAGTTTTATTAATTTGATATCATAAAAAAACCTTTTTCCATTATGACTATAAATTTCTATCTCCTCTTTAAATAACATATTGTCTGATTCTGATACATCTAAATCTAACTTTATTGCTTCATCTTTATTTAATACTTCAGATATTTTTTTACCTATTAGCATATTTTTTGATTTATAACCTGTTAATTCCAAAAATGCAGTATTTTGTAGAACAATTTTTTTATTTATATCTTTTACAAATATTGGGAAAGGGGTATTATCTATAACTGCTTCAAGTATAATAGACTGCGATGCTTGGTTATTTAAACTATAAAGTATGATAGGTATTGTAATAAAAAATACAATTACAAACATGGGAAGTACATCTTTTCGTGCCTTATCTTCTAAGGTGTCATATATTTCATCTTTCAATGAATATATGATATAAAAATCATTATCCGTTACGGATATAGTACTTATATAATATCTACTATTTTCATTTATAATATTTTGACTTTGTAGTATTGTCTCTATATTAGCTATTTCATCTTTAATATCAAACTTTTTTCCCAATTGAGCTGAATAATTTTTTTTCTCATCCGGATGTAAAAAAAAGTTATAATCTGTATCTATGTAATAAACATTAAAAAACTCTTGTATTTTAATTTTGTTTATTATATCTTGAACACTATAGTTAATAATTAACATACCAATTATATTATTATCTCTATATATTGGTTTACCTACTCTAATAGTTGGTTTATATGGTATTTCAATTTGACCATTTTCAATATTCAAATCTAAATCAGAGATATAAAAACTATCTTTTTGTAACTTCATAGTTTCTGAAAAGTAGTATCTTGAACTCTTATTTTGTAAATTAAAATTCTCAAATATCTTATCTGAATTATCTTTATCAATTCTAATTTTTTCAAATCCATCTTTATCTATAAAACGTATTTGAAATAATAACTCATTCGATCGAAGAAGAACTTTAAATATATTGACTAAATTTTCTTTTGAATTTGATTTTAAATACTCATCAAAAATATCAGAATGTTCTATTGAATTAATAGTGTTCTTAAAGTATAAAACCTTTGAATCTAAATATGTTTTAGTTTCAATAAAATTAATTTGAGCTGTTTTCATATAATTCTTATAAATATCAACTTTCCCTTTTTCTACTAAGAAAAAATATAACAATCCAGTGATAGTTAAATTGACAAATAAAACACCTAAAAAAGCTTTTATAAAATATTTACTATATAAATTTCGATTAAACATTATATACCTCCTAATACTTCTTCATTTTATTCTATAAAAAAAGTGTCTCTAAAGGGTCTTAATTTATACTAAGAAATTTTTTAAATAAAGGGCTTTTAATTTAAATTTGAAAATTATAAAAAAGTACTTTAAGGTTTAATAAAGACTTTAGTTAAGGTATTTAGTTTATTAAGAATCAGATACAAAATAACTATTAATGAACTCTTTTAATACAGCAATGCAGTTGATTTTACTAAAAAAATTTTAAGCTTTATATTATCTATTCTTTTATATTTTTTACAAGAGATAGCAATTTGTCTCTTTTATAATAGTATTAATATTTTCATTTTATTCTTATCTTCTTTTATTTATTAAAAAAGGGGAAGATATTAATCTAAATTAATATCTCTCTATTACCTTTAGCATTTGCTTCAGATAGTACACCTGTTTGCTCTAACTGTTCTATAATAGTTGCTGATCTGTTGTACCCTATTTTAAGTCTTCTTTGTAAATAACTAATTGAACTTTTTTTATCTTGAATAACTACTAGTTTTGCTTGTTCATATAGTTCATCTAAATCTCCAACAGATAAACTTACTCCATCACTTGAAGCTGAACCACCTTCAACTTTTTCTTTTAAAAAACTTGTATCGTAGTTTACTTCTCTTTGTTCTTTTAAAAACTCTACAACTTGTTCTATCTCTTTTTCATCACTCCATGGTGCGTGAATACGAACTAAACCACTCATACCAGGAGGTGTAAATAACATATCTCCACGTCCAAGAAGTGATTCTGCACCCATTGAATCTAAGATGATTTTACTATCTACTTTTTGCCCTACTTTATAACTAATTCTACTAGGTAGATTTGCTTTAATAAGACCTGTAACAACATCTACAGATGGTCTTTGTGTTGCAACTATTAAGTGAATACCTGAAGCTCTTGCCATTTGTGCAAGTCTAGCAATAGAAAGTTCAACCTCTTTACCACTTGTCATCATAAGGTCTGCTAACTCATCAATGATTATAACAATATAAGGAAATTCATCATATCCATTTATTCTTGCTTTTTCATTATAGTTTTCAATATTTTTTGTACGAGTATCAGCCATCATGGCATATCTTTTTTCCATCTCTGCTACCATATTTGCTAATGCATTTATAGCTTCAGTTGGTTTTGTGATAACTGGTGTTAAAAGATGAGGAATATCATTGTATATTGAAAATTCAAGCATCTTAGGATCGATCATAATTAGCTTTAGATTATCAGGGGAATTTTTATAAAGCATTGAAAGTATCATGGCATTAAGTCCAACACTCTTTCCACTTCCGGTAGTTCCTGCAATAAGTAGATGAGGAAGTTTTTTAAGATCAGTTATAAATGGATTTCCAACTATATCTTTTCCTAATATCATAGTAAGAGGTGAACTAGTACTTTGAAATAAATCACTCTCTAGAATTTCTCTCATATATATTGTTTGTGATTCCTCATTTGGTACTTCTATTCCAACTACATCTTTACCAGGTATTGGAGCTTGTATTCTAATAGTTGTAGCTTTTAAAGCCATAGCAAGATCATCTTGAAGGTTTAGAATTTTTGATACTTTTACATTTGGTGCTGGTTTAAACTCAAAAGTTGTTACAATTGGTCCTGTGTAAGTTCTTACTACATCACCTTCAATTTTGAACATTCTAAGTTTTTCAAGTAAATCTTCTATTTTTTTATCAATTACAGCTTCATCTACTTTACTTTTAGTATCTTTTTTAGGCTTTTGAAAAATAGATGTTGGTGGAAGTTTAAAATCTTTTGGTCTTATTACATCCCCTACTTCAATATCTTCTAATAGTTTTTTATTTTCCTCTAATTCATTAACTAAAATAGCATTGTTATGTTTAGGGCTTTCTACTATTGGTTCATCTATATCAAAAGGTGGTATAAGATTTTCATCTATAGTATTTTTTGGTTCTTCAAAAACTTCTTTATTTACAACATCTTGTATAGAAGCTACTTCTTGTATTTGCTGTTTGACAAATTGTTTATCAAAATCATTATTGTCATATTCTATTTTTATTTCAGCAGTATCCCCTACTTCTTTTACAATAACCTTATCTTCTTTAGCTCTTTCAAGCTTAGTTGGAAGTTTTTTGATTTTATTTTTTGGATATGATAGTTTAAAAAATTGGAAAAATGAACTTTTAAATTTTTCAAATTTTTCATGAATAACTTCAGAACTAGATTCAAGTAATACAAATAATGAAACAAATAAACCTATTAAAAATATTATCCAAAGTCCTGCAATCCCAACAAATGGAGATATATATGCTACTAATATATCCCCTATTTTACCAGACATATTATCAACTATAGTTAATGATTGTAATACAACAATAGATACTGATAAAATAAAAACTGCTATTGATTTTGATAATAATTTTTCTATATGTGAAAAATTTATTTTATAAAGCGGATATAATAATAAAGGCAAATAAACATAAGCTAAATAACCTAAATATTCTTTAGAATATTTGGCTACTAATGAGCCTACTTTTCCTACTGTATCTACATCTGATACAAAAATAGCGTATGAAAAAAATATTAAAATAAATGTTGTTATTATTGATATTATTCTAAGAGCTATAGCTTATCCTTTTTTAATAATTTTTGAATTTTACCTTGAAGTCTTAACCAGCTTTTATGCTCAATCAAAGGAAAACCTGCCCATTGCTTTTTAGGCTCAAGAATAGATTTTGATACAACTCCTCTTGCAGAGATTGTTGTGAAGGGTGCAACTTCAAGATGCCCTGTAGTTCCACTTTGACCTGCCATAACAACATACTCTTTTAATATTGTTGATCCACTAAGCCCTACTTGTGTTACAAGGATACTTCCTTTTCCTACTATACAGTTATGTGCTATATGTACTAAATTATCAATTCTAACCATATCTTCAATAATAGTACTTTTAAATGCAGCTCTATCTATAGTACAATTTGCACCTATTTCTACGCTATTTCCTATTATTACATTTCCATTTTGATATATTTTAATATGAGTACCTGTAGACTTATCTGTAGCAAAACCAAAGCCATCACTACCTATTACAGTTCCAGCATGAATTATAGTATCATTTCCTACTTTACAATCTCTATAAATGGTTACATTTGGATATATAATTGTATTTGAACCTATTGTTACATTATCACCTATAAAGCTACCAGCCATAATATTACAATTATCTCCAATATTACTATCTTTTCCAAGATATACATTTTCCATAATTGTTGTATTTTCTCCAATCATACAATCATTTCCATTGGTTTCAATAATATTAGGAGAAAAAAGTTTACTAGCTTTTGCTAAAGCAATATAAGGTTCTTCTACAACTAAAGCTACTGTAGAAGAAGGTACAAGAGATTCATGTTCTTTAGTTATAAAAACAGCAGCAGCATTTGTATCTTGTAAGTCAGAAATATATTTTTTATTTTCTAAAAAAGATATCTCATTGTTTGTAGCATCTTTTAAAGTATTTAGACCATAAATTTCTATTTGAGATTTACAGTCTAAATTTAAAGCCTTTACTACATCTATTAATTTCAATAAATTATCTTTCTATAGCAACTACACCACTTCTTACAATTTCAAGTGGTTTATATTTTTGTATCACTTTTATAAAGTTAGCTATTCTTTTAGGATCATCAGTTGCAGAGATGACAATAGCTTCTTGTGTGACATTTTGGATTGCACCATTATAAGCACGAGCTAGAACATCTACGTCACTAAGATTTTGATCTAGTGGTATTTTTATAAGTACTGTATCTTTTTCAATAACATCTTTATGCTCTGTTACTTTAAGTATTGGTACAAGTTTATTTAATTGCTTTACAATTTGATCAATAACTCTGGCACGACCTACAGTAATAATAGTGATTCTAGAATATTGACTATCAGGAATTGGAGCAACTGTTAAACTATCAATATTATAACCTCTTGCAGAAAAAAGATCCACAATTCTACTTAAAACTGACTCTTTATTTATTACTATTACAGATAAAACTTCTCTTTTTTCTTTACTATCATAAAAATCTTTAAAATTATTCATTATTTATCTCCTAGTAAAAGCATCTCATTAAGTGCATGACCATTTGGAACCATAGGAAGAACTTCTTCTCTTCTATCAATAATAACTTCTATCATTGCTACTTTATTTGACTCAACAGCATCTTTTAATGCTTTGTCAAATTCCTCTTTTGTATGAACTTTATATCCAACACCACCCATAGATTCTGCTAACATTTTAAAGTCAGCTTGCGTTTCTAGTAATGTTTCAGATAGTCTATCTTCATAAAACCTTGTTTGCCACTGTCTTACCATACCTAAATAATTATTATTTAAAATAATATTAATATGTGGTAGGTTATATTGAGTACAAGTTATAATCTCTTGAATATTCATCATAATTGAACCATCACCTGTAAAATTTACAGATACTTTATCTGGATTTGCTCGTTTAACTCCCATAGCATAAGGAAGACCAACACCCATAGTTCCTAAACCACCACTTGTCATCCATTGTCTTGGGTAATTAAATGGATAAAATTGTGCTGCCCACATTTGATGTTGTCCAACATCTGTAGAGATAAGTGCTTCATCACCTAAAGTTTCCCCTACTCGTTCAATAACCCATTGTGGTTTTAATCTATCACTATCTTCTTCATATCTTAAAGGATGCTCTTTTCTATAACCTGTTAAAGTACTAACCCATTGAGTATAATCATTAAACTCAAAATCTTTAACATGCTCTAAAATTTGTTTCATAACTATAGCTAAATCTCCAACAATTGGATAGTTTGGTTTAACTATTTTAGCAATACTTGCAGGATCTATATCTACATGAACTACATGAGCTTTCTTAGCAAATACATCAAGTCTTCCTGTTACTCTGTCATCAAATCTAGCACCTAAACAAATAATCATATCTGCTTCACTCATAGCCATATTTGCCGCATATTCACCATGCATACCAAGCATACCAAATAAAAGCTCATCATCACTTCTCATTATACCTCTAGCCATAAGTGTTTCAACTACTGGTATATTTGTTTGATGTGCAAAATCTCTTATATCTTCATAAGAATTTGATAATACAGCACCACCACCTATATATAGTACAGGTCTTTTAGATTCACTTATGTGCTGTAATGCATTTTTTATTTGTCTAATATTACCTTTTGTTGTAGGTTTATATGTTGGTAATTCAAACTCTTGATCATAATTAAAACTAGCTAACTCAGCACTAACATCTTTTGGTAAATCAATATGTACAGGACCTGGTCTTCCTGTTTTTGCAATATGAAATGCAATTTTTAAGACTCTTGTTAAATCATTAACATCATTTACTAAAAAGTTATGTTTTGTACACGATCTACTAATACCTACTGCATCTATCTCTTGAAACGCATCTGTACCAATAACAGCCGTTGGAACTTGTCCACTAATTACAACCATAGGGATACTATCTGTATATGCTGTAGCTAATCCTGTAACTGCATTTGTAAATCCAGGACCTGATGTTACTATAGCGACACCTACTTTACCACTACTTCTTGCATATGCATCTGCTGCGTGAATTGCCGCTTGTTCGTGTTTTGTAAGTATATGTTGAAAATGATCTTGTTTATATATCTCATCATATACATTCATAATAGCACCGCCAGGATAACCAAATACAACTTCTGTATTCTCTCTTTTTAATGCTTCTATTACGATTTGTGAACCTGTTAATTGTTCACTTATATTGTTTGAATGATAACTCATGAAATTCTCTTTCCGTTTATATTAAAGTCAGAGATTTTATCAAATTTATTATTAAAAAATGATGAGAAAAAAATATTATCGTTACTGTGCAAGAAAGTTTTGTTTATCCAAATATTCTTCTTTTAACATTAAAAATTAACAAATTTAAAAGAAATTGAGAAATTTAATTTAACTTTAAGAAAAGATTAGTACTAAATGAGGTATAATAGCAGTACAAAATGTAAAAAAGGAGGTTTTATTATGGAACTAACTCAAGTTAATAACATTGATTTATCTAGTATGAATACTATACAATCTAATTCTATTAAGTCTGTTGATAGTATTGAAAATAGTCCAGTTAATAAACCTTTAGAAACTGATAAAATTGAAACAACACGTGTAGGAAGTGCTTTTAGTTCTAACTTAATAGATAATATTTCTAAAATATCTAACTTACAAAGTACTCAATCTGAAGTACAAAATCAAGTTAATATTGCAAATAAAATTGAAAAGTTAACTAAGGAAGTTATACAAACTCCTAAAAATGGACAAGTATTAGATGATATTCAACCCGAAATACAAAGTCTTATGAATAGTTTCAACTCATCTTCTAAAGCTACAAACGATATAGTAAATAAAATACAACAAGATAATTCACAAGAAAAAAGTAGAACTTATTTTGATGGAATACTTGGTGCTAAACCATTAAGCGGTCAAGAAATATTAGATGCGGTTAATGCTCAAAAAGAAAGATTATCTCAAGTAAATGAAGAGATAACAAGAGATATATCTAAAAAAATAGATAATTCTAAAGAAGTTATCAATTTAGAAAAAACTACTTCAGAAGAACAATCAACAATAAAAGAGATAGACTTTGAAGTTGAAAGTTCTAACTTTGAAAGTAAAAATTTAAAGAATTTTGACAGTTCTATGTTTCAAACACAAGCTAATGCCCAAGCTGATCAAAACATTAAACTATTAGCATCTTAAAATAATATATTATTAATTTTTCAACCACATTCTTCTTAAGGATGTGGTATTTTTATTTTAGAGTTCAATAAATATCCAATAAGTACCATAAAAGCAAGTACTAAATTTTCATTTGGAATTAATTCATATACCCAACCAAGATATACAATCCAAAGTAAGATAGCTCCAAGAGGAGTTGGTATACCTATAAAGTGTTTACTTACACTACCTGCATCAGTATTTATATTAAAGTGAATTAACCTTCTTAACCCTGATATAACATAATAAATAAAAGCAAAAGCAACAAATGCTGTATTTAAAAAATGTATCTCTTTACCATCAATTATTCCAAAGAATATAAACATCACAGGAACTATTACAAAAGATAAAAAATCTGCAAAAGAATCTAACTGTACACCAAATTCGGTTGATAGATTATATTTTCTAGCAATCTTTCCATCTAATATATCAAAGCCCCCTGCAAGCCATGCAAACAATGCAGCTGCAAAAAACTCTTGATGTGTTAAAAAATAAATAGCAAAAATACCAGAGGCTATATTAAAAAAAGTTACGATATTTGCTAAATTAAAATGGTTGTTTTTATCAAATAAAAATGTCATATTGTATATTGGTTCCTTCCATACTCTTTTGATTGATATAGTTTTTTATCTGCAAGTTTATATATTTGAGTTCTTGTCATATTATATAAACTTTTATCAATTATCACAACACCCATTGATAATGTAAGAAAGCCTGTTTTACTTGACTGATGTATAATTTTTTGTGCAGCAATAGCATTTTGTAAAATCTTTAACCTTTTTTCAACAAGAGAATGACTTGTATCAAAAATTAATATACCAAACTCTTCTCCTCCAAGTCTAAATACATAATCATACTCTTCATTAAATAATGTATCTAAAACATTTGATACAGTTTTAAGTGCAATATCTCCCGCATCATGTCCATATGTATCATTATATTGTTTGAAAAAATCTATATCAATCATAACAAAGGCACTTTCCCAATTATTTTCGTAACTGACAGCTGTAGTATCATCTAATATACTATCAAAATACTTTCTATTGTAAAGAGCTGTTAAACCATCTGTTATAGAATCTGATTTATATTTATTTACTAAATATTCTAGTTTATTATTATTTTTTATTATACCTATAATTGTTACAATAGTAAAAATTGCAATAAATATTATGATAAATATTTGATTATAGTATAAATAGTCCCTAACTCTTTCATATTTTTCTAAAAACTTCTTTCTTTGTTCAAAAGCGGATGAAACTTCATATTGAATCAATAAATCTATCTGTTTAGTCATATAATCATAGTATTGAACTGTTTTTTTATTAAATGATTTTTTAACTTGATTATTTATTTTTTTTACTACTTCTCTTTCGTGAATAGTTTTGTACTGAGAATTATAATAATTCCAATTTTCTAAAATAATATTTTTACTTTGAGTAAAATTGCTTTTATTATTTATTAAATTTTTATATTCTTCTTTTATTATATGCAGTTTATGTACAGGGATAAAATTTCCAAAATAGATATTATCAATTTGTTTTTTTAATCTATCTATCTCTGATGAGAAAAGAAAACTGATATAAACTAATGCTATTAATATTATTATGGGTAAAGCAAAAAGCTTATAGTTAATTTTCATATATTATTTTCTTTTTCCTGATGAATACTCTATAATATAATCTGATATTTCTTCAAGATGACAAATATCTTTAACTGCACCTGCTTTTATAGCTTGTTGTGGCATACCAAAAACAACACAACTTTCTTCATTTTGAGCAACTGTATATGCCCCATTATCATGAAGATTTTTCATAGCTATTGTACCATCATCACCCATACCAGTCATCATAACTGCCATAGCTCCACCACCTGCACTATTATTTAAACTTCTAAACATAACATCTACACTTGGTTTATGACGACTAACTTTTTCTGTATCTAAAAGTTTAGCTACATAATTAGAACCTTTTTTATCTATAATTAAATGCATATTACCAGGTGCTAAATAAGCATGTCCTCTTTGTAAAACTGTTTCACCTTTTACTTCTGTAACAGTTAAATTCGAATGGTCATTTAATCTTTGTGCAAAAGAACTAGAAAACCCATAAGGGATATGTTGAGTCATTACAATAGGAGGAAGTCCTGAGGGTAATTTTTTAAAAACTGTAAGTAAAGATTCAACTCCTCCTGTAGAAGAACCTATTCCTATTATTTTAGATCCAGGCATATATGCTGGATCATTAGGGATAACTTCATCAGGGTGAACTTTTTTCTCTATTAATCCTGCTGATAAATCTACTTTTTTCAGTTGTTGTTCTATAGGTTTTATAGGTTTTGGTTTCTTTAGTGTATATTTCCTAAGTAAAAATGTCAAATTTAATAATGTTTCTTCAATTCTGTCATGAAAAATTTTCATAGCTTCACCAAGAGCAGGCTTAGGAACAAACCCCACAGCACCATCATCAAAAATATCATTACCTCTTTCTGCTTCACTAGAGATAACAACTGCTGGCATAGGGTGTAATCTCATAAGGTTTCTAAGAAATGTAACACCATCCATTTTTGGCATATTTATATCAATTGTAACTAAATCAGGTTCTAATTGTTTGATTTTTTCTCTTGCTTCAAAAGCATCAGCGGCAGTATCAACCACTTCAAAATCTTCTATAGAATCTATAAAATCACTTAATACTTTTCTCATAGAAACAGAATCATCAATAACAAGTACTGTATACATATTTATATCCTAAAAATTAAAAAAATTCCATTTCCATGGCTTCTTCAGACTTTTCGTCTTCAGAGAATATACCAGTACCACTAACATATTCGGCTGTTGCAGGTTGTCTAACAGATATTTCACTTTGTAATTTCTTCTCTTCTGCTGCAACGGCATTAGAAGTACTACTATTATCAACATTTTTAATAAATGTTTCAAATTTATCACCCATTAATATAACTCGTCCATCATTTCCTCTTGTATGATCTGAAAGTATTCTAAAACCTTCAGATTTACAAAAAGTATGTGCAAATTCAACATTTCTATGACCAATACTCTTAGTTGAAGAACCTATATTCATAATATCAGCACCACCAGATATTTTAGCAGCCATATTAGCTTTATTACAACCTAGTTTATACATCTCATTAAGCATAGCTTCAACTGAATAAAGTCCATATTTCATATCTTCATTCGAGTTTTCAGTTGCTGGTAATAAAAAATGATTCATACCTTTTATTTTTTTCTCTTTATCATAAAACATAATGGCAACACATGACCCAAGAAGAGTTTTAAAAGCGATATTTTCACTATCAGCAACAACAGCAAATTCTCCACCAATTACAGTATGTGTTTTCATACCCTTCACTACTTGTGTTATTCTAGAATTAGACATTTTCTCAATTGAACCATCTTTATGACCAAGAGTTATCATCTATATATCCTTAAGCTTAACAAAAATATTTTGACCGATTCTTTTTGTATAATTAATTAAATCATGTGGGTTTTCAGAGTGCCCAATATATAGTGTTCCACCAACTTTTAGTGTCCTAAATAACCTTTTTAAAATATTATTTTGATCTTCTACAGAAAAATAAATTAAAACATTTCTACAAAACACTACATCAAATTGATGTGTTTCAAAAGGGTAAACTTCATCGTTTAAATTCATTTTTGCAAATGTTATCATTCTTTTTAATTCATCATTTGCTTTTATTAATATTTCATCACCAGCTAAGTTCTTTTGAACTCTTTTTTTAAAATACTTTTGTGGTTTTATCCAATCTGGAAATTCTTTTGAACTTTTCTGAAATCTATAAATACCATTTGCAGCACTTTGTAATACATCTGTATCTATATCAGTTGCAATTATTGAAGCTTTCATAGAAGAACTTACTTCTTTTACTGTCATAGCCATAGAGTATGGTTCTTCACCAGTTGATGCTGCTGAACAATACATCTTAATCTCTTGATTTGATTTTTCAAATTCAGGTAAAACCCTACTTCTTAAATCTTCAAAATGGAACTCTTCTCTAAAAAAATGTGTTTTGTTTGTAGTAAATGTATTTACGAACTCTGTAGTAAATTTACCACCAGCTATATCTTCCAACAAATGGTAAATATCACCTTTAAAACCTGTATTTCTTTTTAGCTTATCAAGACGATTTGTTATCATGATATCTTTATTCTCTGTCAGGGTAATACCTGTCAAAGAATAAAGTATTGATTTTACTTTATCATGTAATTCTTTTGTATCTGACATATCTAATTATGAAGCCGCCAAATTGTTTTTATTTAACTCTCTATTACTAGAATTCAATTGTTCTGATTTCTTTTGAGCTTCAATAATACCCATAACATCTAGAATTAAACCAATACTACCATCACCTCTTACAGTTGCTGCACCTATACCTTGAACACTTCTAAAGTTTTTATCAAGTGGCTTAACAACAACTTGATGTTGATGTAAGAATTCATCAATAAACATAGCAATTTTTGTAGTACCAGACTTAACAACAATCAACATACCTTCTTCAAGTTTAGCATGTTTAGAAGTTATACCAAATAATTGATGTAATCTTACAACAGGAATAAACTCTTCTCTTAACATAAGAAGATCTTGTGTCCCATCACCAATTTTTTTAATCATTTCAGATGTTGGTTGTAAAGATTCAACAATAGCACTTAATGGTAAAATATATTTAATATCACCAACAGCAATATCTAATCCATCAAGGATAGCAAGTGTAAGCGGTAACATAATTGTTATTGTAGTTCCAACACCAATCTCTGTATCAAGATTTATAACACCACCAAGTTTTGTAATATTTGTTTTAACAACATCCATTCCAACACCACGACCTGATATATCAGTAATTTGATCAGCTGTACTAACCCCTGCTCCAAATACTAACATAGCTTTTTCATTATCTGTCATTGTTGACATTTGTTGCTCATCAATTAAACCATTTTCTAATGCTTTTTGTGCAACTTTATCTGCAGGAATACCTTTACCATCATCTTTAATAGTAATAATCATTTGACCATTTGCTTGTTCTGCTGAAATAAGAATAGTTCCAGATTCTGATTTACCTGAAGCAGCTCTTTCATCTGGCATTTCAATACCATGATCTAGTGAATTTCTAATAATATGCATTAATGGATCGGTAAGACCTTCAATCATTGCCTTATCAATCTCAACACTATCACCTTCATGTTTAAATTCAATTTTTTTATTAAGTTTTTTAGATATATCTCTTACAACTTTAGGGAATTTTGAATAAATTGATTCCATTGGTACCATTCTAATACTCATAATAGAATCTTGCATATCTCTTATATGTCTTTCTAGTAATTCTAGTCTTTCTAACACAGAGTTTCTAACTTTAGTTTCTCTTATTGTTGTACTATATTGAGTTAACATAGCATTTGTTATAACTAAGTCTCCAACATTATTCATAAGAAGGTCTATTTTATCAAGATTAACTCTAATTGTACTTGTAGTTGCTGCTTTTTTTGCTGGTCCTTCTTTAGAAGGTACTTTAGCTTTTGGAGCTACTTTCTTTTCCACTGGAGCCGCTTTTACCACTTCAGCTTTTACTTCTTCAACTTTTGGAGTTTCAATTGTTGATTCTGGTGTAATTTGCTCTGCTTCATCAAAGAATCCAAAGTTACCACTTCCATCTAAATCAAACGATTCTTCTTCTTGTACTTCTTCTCCAAAAAATCCCCATGCTCCATTTGATATAGAAGTAGTATTTTCTGACGGAGCCTCTGTAGGTACAGGAGCTTCAACTTCAGTAGTCTCTACTGTTACAGCGGGAGCAGGTGCTGATGAAGATACATCTTCACCATTAATATATGCTCTAATTACTACAAGAAGTTCAGATGTCATTTCAGTGAATTTATCTCGATCCATCTCTTCATCACATTCTAGTTGAAGAATCTCTTTCATAACATCTAAACCATCAATTAAAGTTCCAGCCATTTCTGGTATAAACTCAATTTCATGATTTCTAAGTTTATCCATCATGTTTTCAACATCATGAGTAAACTCTGCGAAATATGCTAATTCTACTGAAGCACCACTACCTTTTAATGTATGAACATCTCTAAATAGTTGTCCCATTTCATCATCAGTTAATGATCCATTGTTCTCAGCTTCTAATAAAACATTATCAGCAGATTCAAAAAGCTCTGCTGCTTCTTCTAAGAACATATCTCTATACATTGAAATATCAAATCCAGACATCTTTACACCCTTCTATTGTATTATTTTAATTTATTTATTTACTAAGAACTATATTAACAGCTTTTAATAACTGATCAGGAACAAAAGGTTTAACAATCCAACCAGTTGCACCAGCTGTTTTACCTTTAGATTTCATCTCATCACTTCTTTCAGTTGTCAAAACTAGTATTGGAGAGTTTGAATATTGTGGTAATTTTCTAAGCTCACTAACTAAGGTTAACCCATCCATATTTGGCATATTAACATCTGTTATAATCAAATCAAATGATGTAGCCTTTGCTTTTTCCAAACCATCTACTCCATCTACTGCTTCAACAACGTCGCTATAGCCACCTTCATTCAAAGCATATGATAACATATCTCTTAACATGGTAGAATCATCCACAATCAACAATTTCATTTATATTCCCTTCAAAATGAATTTAAAAATAGTCTCTATCTCAATAACTATAACTAAACTTAGTTTAAACTAATCTAAAAAATTAGACTACAAACTTGATGATATAAGCTCTATTCTATCTTTAGAGACCTTTAATACTTTAACACTAATTACATCATTTTCACTTAATACATCTCTTACATTATTAACTCGTTTTTTTGAAATTTTTGAGATATGAAGTAAACCTTCTCCACCTTTTGGTAACTCTACAAATGCTCCAAAATCAGCTATTCTTATAACTTTTCCATCTAAAACATCATCAATATTATATAATTTATCAAAACTTATAGTTTCTTTTTTTTGAAAAGATTTAGCATTTGACGATATATTTCTTACATGCTCTGCTGCACCTAATATACTATCTTTATTATTTCCAGTAATTTTAACAGACCCACTTGACTTATCTAAATCAATTGATACGCCCCATCTCTCTATTATCTCTCTTATTACAGAACCTGCTTTACCAATTACTGCTAAAACTTTACTTGGATCAATATTAAATTGTTCAATTAATGGTAAAGCATCACTTGGAACAATATCTTTAGCTGCATCTTCCATTAGACCTAAAATATGAACTCTACCCTCTTTTGCTTGCTCCAATGCTTCTTTTAAAACCTCTAATGATATTCCACCTAGTTTTATATCCATTTGAAGTGCTGTAATTCCATCATGAGTACCAGTAACTTTAAAGTCCATATCTCCATCATGATCTTCAAGCCCCATAATATCAGTTAGAACTACATATTTATTATCTTGAAATACTCCACCCATAGCAACACCAGCAACTAAAGAAGATATAGGAATACCAGCAGCTTTTAAAGCCAATGATCCTCCACAAACAGTAGCCATAGAAGAACTACCATTTGATTCAAATATTTCAGATACTAACCTTATAGTGTCTGAATAATCTTTATCTATTGATGATTCTAGTGCTCTTTTTGCTAGATTTCCATGACCTAATTCTCTTCTACTAACTCCAAATATAGGTTTTGCTTCACCTACACTAAATCCTGGGAAATTATAATGAACCATAAAATTTTCATTTTTAGCTTCTTTTGAAGTTAATAATTCATACATTTGAGCATCTTTATTGTTTCCTAAAGTTCCAACTACTAAAGCTTGTGTTTCTCCCCTTGTAAATAAACAACTACTATGAGTTGATGGTAAAATATTTGTCTCAATAGATATAGGTCTTACATCTTTTGGTCCTCTTCCATCTGCTCTTAATTTATCATCAATAATCATAGAACGAACTATCTGTTTTTTTACTATTTCTACTGCTTCTTTTACATTAGTTAAATCTAAATCTTTTGAACTACAAAAAGAATCCTCTAGAACAACTTTTGCCACATTAGCAAGATCACTAGATCTTTCCTTTTTAGCCATTGTTTTAATAGCATTTTTAATATCATCACTATAATTTTGTTTTACATGAGATAATAATTCTTCACTAATATTCATAGTAAGTAATTCAACATCATAAACATCTTGTTTTGCAAATTCAAAACTTTTTTCATATGTTTTATTTGTTTCATTAATTACATCAGATGCAAGAGCAATTGCTTCTACTAACTCTTCCTCTTTTAAGTCATTAATATTATGTACTTTTGCAAAACTTTCAATATCAACTTCAATCATCTCTTGTGAAGATATAGCTTTCATCTCTATCATAAGTAATTCACTAGAAGTTCCAGCAACATATAAATCTAAAGTTGAATCATCTTGTTGTGTTAAACTTGGATTCACAACAAATTCACCATCAACTTTACCTATTCTAGTAGCACATACAGATTTATTAACTGGGATATTTGATGTATATAATGCTGCTGATGCTGCATTTAAGGCTAATACTTGTAAATCCACATCGGTATCAACACTTAATACCATCACTGTTATTGTTGTAGGATATACATACCCTTTAGGAAATAAAGGTCTTAAACTTCTATCTATAATTCTTGAGGTTAATGTTTCAAAATCATTTGGTTTAGCTTCTCTTTTAATAAAACCACCAGCAAATTTAGCTGCTGCATAAGTTTTTTCTATATATTGAACTGTTAAAGGTGTAAAATCCTCACTAACTGGGTTATCAAATTCAGATACTACTGTAGCCATTATTACAGTATTCCCAACTGTAAGTAAAACAGAACCATTACTTTGTTTTGCTACTTTACCAAACTCAAAGACCTCTTTATTATTATTTATATCTAATTCACATAATGTTGACATTAATTTTCCTTTTCATAACTTTCTTTTAATTTTTTTATATCTTCTAATTCAATTTGTTCTAATCTTTCATAATAAAAATCAATTGAAACAAAATGTGCTGGTGATTGAACATAATAAAGATCATCTGCAATATTTTCTATATCACTTATAGTTGCTTTTGGTAAAATAGGAACAGCAACACAAATAGATTTTGCTTTTTCATTAATAACAGATTTAATACAAGCCATCATAGTTAGACCTGTATTTAATCCCTCATCAACTAATAAAACATTTTTATTAGATAAATCTATCATATCTAATCTATCTCTATATTTTGCTTTATACTCTTGTATATCTGTTTGATAAATATCATTTGCTTCATTATATATATTTTCTAAATTTAAAGAAAATGACTTTAAAAGTTCTTCATGTACAACAATTTCTTGTGTTTCAGTTACTATTGCTATTTCACATTCATTATTTTTTCTTGTAAATATTTTCTCTGTAAATAAAAAATCAAATTTACTATTTAATCTTTTTGCTATATTTAAAGCAATAGGAACTCCACCAGCAGATATAGCTAATACTATCCAATCTTCTTGTCTCATCTCATCAGTTGGTAAAACAGCATATAACATACTAGATGCTTCATCTCTATCATTAAAAATTTCATATTCTATTTTCAATTATTTCACCTCTCTTTAACTTTATAATTTTGTGTTAGAGCAAAAAGTTGTTTTAGATTAAATTCTATATAAAATACATTTTGTCTTAAAGGTGTATTATCTGTATTATTTGTAGCAACAATAGAATCTACATATTTAATATTTAATCCCCAACACTTTTCATCTATATTAAAAATATATTGTTTTTTTCGACTAACATCTGCTACTAAATCCATCTCTTCTTTATATTCAACACTATACTTTTTATTAAATCTATACCCTAAACTATATATTAAATCTTCATCATTTACTAAAGTACTTTCATCCTTTTTAAAAGTATAATATATATT
>LLEK01000038.1_pt1 | contig 28606 bp, 23 predicted proteins | sample 595821 | NCBI WGS metagenome assembly LLEK01 (sample SAMN02919311, study PRJNA255460) | bioreactor metagenome | biome: chemostat; feature: culture 2011_25.1; material: sediment; isolation source: day79 25degC chemostat 2011 inoculated with Wadden Sea sediment taken from... | place: Germany: Bremen ...
CTTGCTAGGGTCATTCCATTTGAAACTGCTGTTTGTACTTTATTTCCTAGGTCTGACATTTTAGAAGCATTATTTGCATTATTTCTTGTTATGCTTGTTATCTCTTCTACTGCTGCTGCTGTTTCTTCTAAGCTTGCTGCTTGTTGGTTTGCTTTATCTGCTAAGTTATTTACACTCTGGCTCATTGTTGCTGAGTTTGATTCTAGGTGTTGGCCGTTGCTTAGGTTTGTTTTTGCACCTGTTGATAATGAATTTCCTAATTTATTAACCGATTCCATAACAGCTAACATATCTGCTTTTAGCTTTGGATTTATTTTTACTTCATTTCTAAAATCATCTTGAGCATATTGTTCTAGTGTAGTTCTTAACTGTCCCATATCTCGGTCTAATGTACCAATCATCTTATTAATTGTTACAGATAATGTTTGAATCATTGGGTTTTTAGTGCTTGAGTGTATTTTACATTTGTATATACCCTGTTCTACCTTATCAGTGGTAATTGTAATTTCACCCATAACTTTCATATCTTCTTGTAATTGAGCAGTAACAGTTTGAGCTGTATCATTAAGTCTTTGAATCATTTGAGATATCTCATCATTACTAGTTATTTGTGCAGGGATATATCTATTAATTTTAAATTGTGAAAAGTCTAAAAATACTTGAAATTGTTTATTAAATCTATCAATTCCTTCAATTACTACTCTTTTAACAACAAAACTACTTGTAGCAACTAATGCAAGAATCATTATAATCATAATCCCTACCATAGATTTAACTATAAATGTTGATTGTTCAATCAATTCATCAATTTTACTTAAAGACTCTCCAAGTAAGTACATACCAACTTGATTACCTTTTATATCTTTAATTGGAACATATGTATAAAAGTATTCATCATCCATATACATACCTTTAGATTTTAAAGTAGCAAAGTCTATTTTTGAAGAACTAGTTTTAAAATTATTATCTATAACTTTTTGTGATATATAATAATTCTTAATCTTAACATCTGCAGTTAGAGCATTTCCTCTTTTATATTTTTCATCCATCAATACAAGCAGATTCTCTCCACTTTTCTTAAAATCTTTAACAATTGAATTAAATCCCATAATAAATTCTAAAGAACCCAGGTACTGATTATTTTCAATAATAGGAGACAATCCTCTCATAACAAGTCCAGCTCGACCAACTTCTATAGCTGAGAGTGTTTTTTGAGTATCTTTTACTTTTACAATTGTAGCCCTAAAAGAAGATAAATCATCACCAAACTTATTTGGTTTCCAGTTTCTTAAAAAAGAGTGTACATTTTTATCATGTATATGCACTTTTATATTCTTAAAAGGTGTACCGTTTTTCATTCCAGTTGATATACCTTTAAGAGCTTTTATTGCTATATCTCTGTTATTTGTAGTAAGTGCATCAACAACAGAAGAGTTTTGAGATATTGAAACAGCATTTGTTATACCAGCTGTTTGTTTACTCTTGACTCTTTCTTTGACCATCATCACTAGATGATCTTTTGCTTTAAGGTACACATTTACTTTAATATCTTTGATTATAAAATAACTTATAATCAAACTAATAATTAAAAATAAAGATGCTACGACTATTAGTTTACTACCAATACTTTTAGACAATGTTGCATTTTTCATATGACCCCCAAATGATAATTTAAAATTTTATTAAGGTCAGTTTATCTATATTTTTCTTAATCTTATATAATTCTTTTTTCTTTAACTTCACACTTTATAACACAATTTGAGCTCTGTAAAGAGATGATATCTTTGACATTAACATCTTGTATATTTACAATATTTTCATCTTTAGTTAGTTGAACAAATCCTTTTTTATCTTTTTTACTTGGATGATTTAGTTCAAAATTATTTTTTAATAAGTTTATATTATCTGTATGTATTTTTATATTATGTTGAAAATTCAAATTAAATTGTTTTTTTAGATGTATTATATTTGATTGTACTAATTGAAATTTTTTTTCTAATGAATGTTGTTCAAAACTTTTTTTAACATGATTTAAAACTTGCTCTTTTTGATACACTATTGTTTTTATTTTTTGAGTAAAATCATTTGATATACTATCCACATATACTCTTAATTCATTTATATCTGGTGTTGATATTTCTATAGCATTTGATGGTGTACTAGCTCTTAAATCAGCTACAAAGTCAGATATAACAAAGTCATTTTCATGTCCCACTGCACTTATAATAGGTGTGCTTGACTCAAATATTGTATCTGCTACTATTTCTTCATTAAAAGCCCATAAATCCTCAACACTTCCACCACCACGACCTACTATTATTATTGATTTTTTATCGTTAGCACTTGCCAAATAATCAGCTTTTCTAATATTTTTTACAATTGATTCTTTTGCACTTTCACCCTGTACTAAAGTTGTTAACAAGATCATTTTTGCCAATGGATAACGATGACTTAAGACTTTTTTCATATCTTCAATTGCTGCACCTGTATTTGATGTGATTATATATAACTCATCAGGAAAACTTGGTAATTGTTTTTTTATAGATTTATCAAAATAACCTTTAATTTGAAGTTTTGTTTTTAATTGTTCATAAGCTAAAGATAAAGCCCCTACTCCAGATGGTTCAATTTTAGAAGCTAATAATTGATAATTTCCTCTTGGAGTGTAAACTGTAAGATTTCCACTTATAACTATTTTTTGTCCCATTTCAAGTTTAAATTTTAAATATTGAGCATTACCTCTAAACATTACACAAGATATTGTCGATGTTTGTCCTCGTTCCTGCGGGATTTTATCATCTTTTATACTAAAATAAATATGTCCAGAATTGTGATAGGTAAGATTTGAAACTTCACCTTCTACATAAACATTAGAGAAGGTTGTCTCCAAAATTCCTTTTATTTGTTCATTTAAAACACTTACAGATATAGGAGAATTCATAATTTTATTAAATTAAATTTTTCGTGCAATAAATGTTGTAGACATATCTAAAGAATAACCTTTTACAAATACTGGTTCAAGTCCTACTTCTTTTAACTCTTCACACATCTGTTTTGTAGTTATAAATGCTTCTATTGATTCTGGAAGATATGTATAGGCATCTTTATCTTTTGATACAAGCCCACCAATATGTGGCATGATTTTATTTATGTAAAACTTTGTAAGTTTTGCTGTTAAATTATCTTTATCATTTTTTGTAAATTCTAAAATTATACAAAGTCCATCTTTTTTAAGAACTCTAGCAAACTCTTTTAAGCCCTCTTTTCTTTTAACAACATTTCTTATTCCATAAGATATAGATATAAAATCTGCACTTTCATCTTCTAAAGGCATACTTTCAGCCCCTGCTTCTAAAAATGTTCTATGTGGTATTTTAATACGGCCTACTTCCATCATTCCAACACTAGGATCTACTCCAACTATATCTTCAACTTCTATACCATTTGTCTTCGCAACTGACTCCCAGTCTATCATCAAATCACCTGTTCCACAAGCTACATCAACTATTCTTTGAACTTTTTGTTTACCATAAAGAGTATATGCCATATTACAAGCTTTTTTTCTCCATGTTTTATCTATACCCATACTTAAAATTCTATTTGCTAAATCATATGTTTTAGCAATATTATTAAACATTTTTACTATATCTTCTTGATTATCTCTATTTTCTTCTGCCACTTTTTACCTTAAATAAAATATTTTGAAACTATAAGTCCAATTACAAATCCAATATTTAATGCAACTATAATTTTCATAATTTCTAGTTTTTTGTCTGTTTTAGGAACTAACTTTAAAATTTTTTCTTGTTCCACAAGACTTCTATCAAAATTTTCTGATGCTCTATCTATTCTTTTTAATGTCTGAGTTAGAGTTAATTCTGCTAATTCAAACTGTTCTGTTAATTCTTTAGCTTGTTTAAAACTCATATCACTCATACAGTTTTCCTATTTTTTTATATCTATCCATTTATCTAAAGAACAAAATATTCCATTTAAATTTGATAATACATAATCTTTTGCTTCAGTTTGAAGTCTTCTAAAAAATAGATACTTTCTTGCTGCTTCTATATCTCCAGACTCTTTTGCATCCATTGCTTTTTTTCCAAAATCCGTATTATTATGAGCCATTTCCCATACTGTACTTCCAAGGTATCTACTCATTGTAATAATTTTGTCATTTTTTACTGCAAAATATCTAGGGTCTTTTACAAAATCTGTAATTGTTGAATTACTACCTAAATATTTATGCCCAAAAAAGTTTATAAATTGTTCTTCTAAATAATCTTGTTCAACTGATATAGCTCTATTTAATGCAAAAAACAGATTATCTGTAGAATTACTCTCGATTTTTCTTAATTTTTTCATTGTTGCAATAGCATTTTTACCATCAAGCTCACCATCACCCATAGGAACTATCCATTTTACATTATTAAATGAACCAACCTTTGCAATTTCATCAAGCACTAATGATGATGTTTTATTTCCACCAACATCAACTATTATTTCATGATTATCATCCATAAGGATCATCTCATCAAGTTCAGTTATATGATTTGTTTGAAGCATTTTTTTATTTACTATTTCTGTTCTAGTGAAGCTCTGAGAATCATTATTTTCATCATCAATCTCAATATAAGTTACAGGTTTACCATGCTTCTTATATAAATATGGTGCGATAACTTGCATAGCAACTGTAGATTTACCAACGCCACCTTTAGTTTGAGGAATTATAATCATACATAAACCTTTTGATCATTTTTTGTGGTACATTCTATCAAATTTTTAATTTCATCTAGTTTATAATTGCTTTTGAAATAACCTCAGGTTTATCATCATATAATTTTACTTTAAATCCATCTATAGCTTCACCATTATGATCTATATCTATTATCATAATTTGCATAATTGATTTACAACTATTTGGAACATCAAAATGCCCTCCAAGTCCAGTTAATGCTTTTTGTATAGGAACTTTACTATCCATACCTATTACATTATCTCTACAACCTGTAAGTCCAACATCTGTAACATAAAATGTTCCATCACTTATCTCTAAATCATCTGTTCCTACATGTGTATGTGTACCACATATAGCACTTACTTTACCTTTTAAAAGTTGCATCAATATTCTTTTTTCTGCTGTTACTTCTGCATGAAAATCTATAAATATATGTTTTATTTCTTGAGTATTTAGTTTATCTATTAATTCAACTGCATGGGTAAAAGGATTTAAAACTTGAGGCATAGTATATAAACCCATAAGATTTACAACTGCAAATTTTGTACTATTCACATCAACTATTTTTACACCACTTCCAGTAATTCCTTCTGGATAATTATCTGGTCTAAGGACTGGTTTAGTTTCGAGAAGAGTTAACATATCTTTTCTTTTATCCCAAGAGTGATTTCCACCTGTTATTAAATCAACTCCACAATTGAAAAGTTCATTGGCATTTTTTACTGTTAAACCAAATCCATGACTTGCATTTTCACCATTTGCAATAACAAAATCTATATTATATTTATCTCTTAAATCTTCTAACTTTTGTTTTATAATTTTTCTACCTGGGCGACCAACAATATCACCTATAAAAGCTATTTTCAACTACTACCTTTACTCTACTAATTCTAATCTAATTTCAAAAACTGCACATTTATCTTCATTATATGCTTTTATTTCACCATCTTGATCTTCAATAATTTTTTTTGCAATATTTAAACCTATACCTATACCACCATGTTCTTTTAAACTAGAAAATGGTTCAAAAATTTTATCAAGAATTGCATCATCAATTCCACCTGCATTATCTTTAAATTTTATAACCAAAGTTTTATCTTGACTATAAATATTAATATCAATTCTTCTATCTTCATACTTTTGAAGTTTTATTAATTCATCAAGAGCATTTCTTATAATTACAATCCAAACTTGCTCAACTCTTTGTCTTTGAACAAGACTTTTATAAATAAACTTATTTTTATCCATATCTATATTAAAGGCTTCTTCATTTAGATAAATTTTACTTAACATTTTAGATGTATTATAACTTACTGTAAGAGAGGTTATAATCGTTGCATATATATTTTCTACACTTTTCTCTTCTGAGGAATTTTGAGATACTTCTTTCATTGCTTCTACAATATTTGCTATTCTATCAACACCACCTATTATAATTTGTGTATCTCTTAGCATTCTTTGTTTTAACTCATTTTGTACAACATCTTCTATATCATACTCTAGCATCTCTAAATTACCTTTTATATATGTAAGAGGTGTATTTATCTCATGAGTTATTCCAGCTGCTAAAGAACCAATAGAACTTAGCTTTACACTTTTTAATTGTTCTTTTTGCATTATTTCAAGCTGTTTAGTATTTTTCTCTACCTCTTTTTTTATTTTTTCATTTAAAGAGTTATTTAATCTTTCTAATAATATATTACTTGTTATATCATTTCTTATTGCTGTATATCCAATTATTTTATTATCTTCATTAAATTTTGGCTCAATATAAGCCTTTACCCAATAGTGTTCACCATTTTTTGCTCTATTTTTAACTACTCCACTCCAAGGTTTTCCTTGTGTTATTGTTTTCCACATCTGTTTAAAAATAGCATCTTTCATATCAGGATGTCTTACTATAGAATGTGGTTGACCTATTAACTCTTCTTTTTTATAACCTGAAATTTTACAAAAAGCATCACTAACATCGATAATCTTGCCATCAGCATCAGTAGTAGATCTAATAACATATTTATCAATAATTTCTAATGATTTTTTTAACTTTTTTGTTCGTCTTTCAACTTTCTTATCTAGTTTTCTATTTGCTCTTTCAATTTGCATAGTAAGTCTAGCAATTGGTTTTGAAAAACCAAGAGCCATTAAAATAGAAATAATAATAGTTAATATAGCTATTATTATATATGTAGTAGACATATCTTCAGATATTATTTCATGTAAACCAATAGGAAATAATAAAATAATAACTGCACCATCATCGTTCGCAAATGTTAACTTTTTTGATATAAAATTATCTGTATAAAAATATTGCCTTGTTAAAAAATTTTGATCTTCATATTTTAATATATCACCAATTTTAATATCTTTACCTAAATATTTTGACCAATAATAATTATTTGAGGTATCGATTAATATATCACCGTTTTTATCAACTAAAAATATATTATAGTTTTCCATTTTTAATATATCTACTATTGGTTTAAGAGAAATATTTATAATTAAAATACCATTTTCTAAATTTAAACCTAATCGTATAACTCTTTTTATAGGTTTTTCAATTTTTCCATCTTTCATATTTAAGTCAAATTTCGAATACCAAAAAGAACCTATAGTTTGTTTTTTTATCTCTTTAAAATAGTATCTATTTTGTTTATTTCTTAGTTTATTTTCTTGGGAAGAAGAAACATTTATTAATTCATCTCCACTATTATCTATATATCTTATTTGTAAAATACTACTATGACTTAATCGTACCATTTCAAATAATTCTTCTACTTGCTTTTTATATATTCTATTTGCTTCAAAGCCTTTAAAGTCATGATTTTTTAAAATAGCATATAAGGCTTTATCAAATCCAGTAATATAAGAATTTATTTGTGTATCTTTTTTTTCTATTGTTTTTGTAAAACTTTTTAATTGATGATCGAAATTTTTAGATTCAATCATAGTTGAGAAACTATATACTATAAAGAAGGTTATAAATATGGCAAATAGAATAAATGCTAAAAATAATTTTATTCTAAATGTCATAATGAATTATTTTTATTTTTTGATTAAGAGTTTAAAACTTCAGTGAGTTTATTCTCAATTGCTTGTAATGAATCAAAAGGTTTCATCAAATAGTGCGTTGCCCCATATTTATGAGATTTTAAAACTTTATCAAGAGTTGAATATGCAGTCATCATAACAACTTTTTGTTCAGGGTTTTTTTCCATTATTTTTTCTAATGCATCAAGACCATTCATTTGAGGCATCATAATATCTAACATAACAATATCATAACTATTATCTATTGAATCAACTGCTGTTATTGGGTTTGAAAAAACAGTAACATTGTATTTACCACTTCTTGTAAGAAATCTTTGAATTATACTTAATATCTCATTTTCATCATCTACTACTGCTACTTTATATATTTTTTCCATATCTTAACTCCCTTAAATTACTTAAATAAATTCTTAGCTGCGTCTTTCATAACTTGCTCATTTTTCTCTTCGAGCATATCATCTAAGACCCTAAATACTTCTACACTAGCATTTTCTATTTTTCCAACTTTATCTTCAATAACAGATTTAGAACAAACAACAGATCTACCAGCACACTCTTTTGCTAAAGAGTTAGCTTCCTCATGTACTACCTTATGAGGATTATTTAAACTCGAATAAGATTTTGTATTACCAAATTCTGTTTTACCTAATCCTGTACTATACCATTTACCAAGTCTACACGCTGTATGTTCTGTTGGTTTAAAACTATTACTTTCACCAAATAATAATTGATATAGATTATTTTTATAAATAACATGGTCAAGTTTAGCTAAGTTTACAAATATCTTATTACTTACAGCTTCAACTTCATATACACCTCTTCCTGCATTTTTTTGGAAAGTAGTCATAAGTTTAATTAGTATATCAACTCTATTTTTTGTCTCTTTAACAACACCTGCTACAACATCTGAACTTTTTTTCATTCTTGCTGTTTCTTCTTGAATTGCAATAACAACATCTTTTATCTCTTTTGCAGCATCAGCACTTCTTGAAGCTAGATTTCTAACCTCTTGTGCAACAACAGCAAAACCTTTTCCTGCTTCACCTGCTGTTGCTGCTTCAACTGCTGCATTTAGTGATAAAATATTTGTTTGAAATGCTATTTGATCAATTACAATAATCGCTTGAGCGATATCATCACTTTTTTGAACAAGATTAGTAACAATCTCATTTTCTGTTTCAATTTGATTGTTTAAGTTTTCTGTATCTGTAACAATATTTTTTGTTAAACTTAAACCTTCAGTTGAACCAGTTGCAGTCTCTTTAGATTCCTTTGACATATTGTCAAGTTCCCCTAGAAGTTCTTGATATACATTTTGAGTACTAGTTAATGATGAATTAATATTTTCATTATGTTTATGTAATAAACCATCATCACTATTATCATGTATTGAAGTTTTAACTAGAGATACTATTGTCATATCAGAATCTTTTTTGTACTCTACTTTTGCTTCACAATCTTCAATAATAATTCTATCTCTTCCACTTGATATTACATTTAATAACTCTGATTTATTTGAGATGTTATCTCTTGCTTTATCATTTGAAAAAATAATATTATTACCACTATCAACTGCAACAATAGCTTCTGTAGTTGAAAATGATGCAATTTTTTCCAAACGCTTATTTTCACTTTCTAAACTATGAATCTTATTTTGAAACTCACTATTTAAACTATCTATCTGATTTTGGGAATCAGTCTGGGATTGTTTAAGTTTTTCCTCTAATTCTTTTACCTTTTCTTGTAAAAGCCTACACTCTTCATCTTTAGCATTGTTTGAAAAAAACATTTGGTAACCTTATAGATTTAATTATTACTGATTTTATCTAATATAATGTTATATAAAAATTAATTATATATACAATATCCACTACTAAATGCCCATTGAAAATTATAACCACCTAATTGTCCTGTAATATCAACAACTTCACCTATAAAAAAAAGACCACTTTGATACTTACTTTCAAAGTTTTTATTTAATTGCTTAGTACTTATTCCTCCACGAGTAACTTCAGCTTTTGTATATCCAAAATTTCCTGCTGGAGCAAATTTATAATCTTTTAAATCTATATTTAGTTTGTTTACTATTTGACGAAATCTTTTAGGTAAATAGCTATCTTTATTTGGTAAAAAATTTATACTAATTTGCCCTTTTTTCCAATGAAGTGATGTAGTTAAAATAGCTGGGCCACTACATCCTTTATGGGTAAAAAGCATTTTTCCCTCACACTTTTTATCTTCAACTTTTATTCTAACATCTACAGATAAACCACTTAATTCTTTAAACCAAAATTGATCTTTTTGTACTGTAAAACCTACAAGTGCAGGGTCAAGTCTAGTTATACTATGCCCAAATTTTTCTGCTATTTTAAAACCAATATCAGTAGCACCCAAAGATTTATAAGATAATCCACCTGAAGCTACAAAAAGTTTTTTTGATTTGATAGTGTTTTTAGATGTTTTTATTATAAAAATATCATCTATATTTTCAACATCTAAAACTTCATTATCTAAATAAAATTTAGTTTTAGAATTTAATTTTTTGAACATATTTATAGGTTCCATACTACTTCTACAAAAGTATGTACCTTTTACAATTTTTTCATCAATCTTTGGATAAACACCATTTTTATTTAAAAAGTTTAATAAATTCTTATTATCAAACTTTTTAAAGGTCTCTTGGATAAACTCTTTATCTCCATCATAATTATCACTACTTAGATATTTATTAGTGATATTACATTTAGATCCACCACTTATTTTTATTTTTGCACCAATGGTAGAGTTTTTATCTATTACACATATTTTTTTATCTTGAAATCTACTTGCAGCCATAAGACCACTAGCACCTGCCCCAATAACTGCTATATCATATAACATTATTTATATGCTCGTATTATAAACCCTCTTTTATTTTTAGCTGTAACTGTATAGTTTACAGTATTTAGATTTGCATATTTTCCTAAGTGTTTTTTAACTAACCAAGTAGCTTCAATAACTCTTTGTCTTGAAAGTCCTATTTGTGTATATTTTGATAAGTTTCCTATTTTATCTTTACCATATACATCTTCAAGTTTTTTTATAAGTTTAAATTCTTTTTTATCTACTAAACCAATAATTTCAAACATTTTTGCATCTGGATTAGTATCTAAAAATCTGTTCATGTTTTTTCTACATAAAGCTGGTATTTTTATACTTCCATTTTTTAGGGTTTTACAAGTATATGTTTTGAAATTTGTTTTATCAATTTTTGGTAAAACTTTTCCATTTGAGTCAACTTTAACTTCAACAATTTTTTCAACCTCAACTATTTTTTCGATAACTTTTGTTTGAATATCTTTAGTCTCTGTTGATACATTTTTTGTAGAAGTTAATTTATATATTTGACCTGATAATTCACTTACTTTATCATCATATTGTGATTTTGTTACATAACTATCTTGCATATCTATTGGTAAATCTGAAAATAATATATCACTTTTTTTGATATATTCATTAGATACTGATTGTTCTTGTAATAACCCTTTAGTTTTATATATATAACCAATATAAACTATTAATACAACTACTATTGTAATTAATGTATATATTAAAAAGTTATTTGAACTTTGTTTTTGTTCCATTGGATTGTTCGTTATATTTTCCATGTTTTACTCCATCGATTCTATTTTTTTGTTAGATATCCTAATGTAGCATTGATAAGATCATCATCGTCTCTACTCTTTGCTCTTATTGTATCTTTTTTCTCATCATTATACACTATAGTGATATTCATATCATAATTACTTATAGTTTTTATGTTTTTTTCTAAGGCATTTATTTTTATAATAATTAGTTCTATAAATTGTTTTGTAGATAAATCTAGTTTACCAAATCTATCTTCCATCTCATCTTGTATCTCAAACACTTCTTTTTTTTCTAAAGCACGACTAAGCCTTCTATAAAGTTCTAGTCTTACTCTATCTTCACCTATATAATCACTTGAGATATATGCGGTAATACTTAGTTTTATATCTACTTCTTGTTTTTCTTCTTTAAGTTCACCACTTAAAGTAGCTATTGCTTCTTCAAGCATCTTAAGATAAAGTCCATAACCTATTTGTTTGATATGTCCACTTTGAGCTTCACCTATAATATTTCCACCACCTCGTATCTCTAAATCTTGATGAGCTAGTGCTGTTCCACTTCCTAAATATGAGTTAGATTCTAAAGCGATAAGTCTTCTTATAGCATCTTTAGTTATAGTTTTTTTATCTTCAACTACAAAATAACAAAAACCTTCTTTATCACCTCTTCCAACTCGGCCACGAAGCTGATGAAGATCTGCAATACCAAATCTATCTGCACCATCTATTATCATACTATTTGCATTTGGTAAATGAAGTCCTGATTCAACTATAGAAGTAGCTAAAAGAATATCTATCTCTCCATTAGCAAAGGCTTCAAGTGTATTTTCACTTTGAGTATTTGTAATTTTTGAATGCATTACTGATATTTTTAGGTTTGGCATAATTTGTAATAATTCATCTTTTTTAGTTTCTATTGTTGCAATATTATTATAGATATAAAATAATTGTCCACCACGACGTTTTTCTCTAAGGATAACCTCTTTTATAAGCTTATCATTATACTCTTTTACAAAACTTCTCACCCCTAATCTTTCACTTGGAGGAGTTAATAAACTAGACATACCTTTTACTTTAGATAATGCAAGATTAAGAGTTCGTGGAATTGGTGTAGCACTCATAGAAAATATATGTACATCACTTCTTATATCTTTTAGTTTCTCTTTTTGTTTTACACCAAATTTATGCTCTTCATCTACTACAACTAAAGCTAAATTTTTACACTTTACACTTAAAAGAGAGTGAGTCCCTACAACTAAATCTATTTTTCCATCTTCTAAAGACTTTTTAATAGCTGTTTTATCTTTAGCAGTAGTTCTTCCATCAAGTTTTGCTACTTTTACACCAAATGGTTCAAATCTTTTTTTAAGACCCTCAAAATGTTGAGAAGATAAAAGTGTAGTAGGACATACAAACAATGCTTGATAACCATTAAGTATAGTTGCTAGTATACCATTTATAGCTACTTCTGTTTTACCAAACCCAACATCTCCACTTAAAAGTCTATCCATAACAAGCCCAGAGTTCATATCAGCTAAAAACTCTTTTACACTTCTATTTTGATCTTTTGTATATTCAAAACCTGCTTGACTTTGAAGAAGTTCTATCTCCTCTTTTGAAGTATCTATATAGATACCTTTTGTTAGTTCTCTTTTTGCAGCTATTGCAATAATATCACTTGCTATTGCAAATAATCTATCTTTTACTTTTGATTTAAGTTTTGCAAAGCTTCCTTTACCTAGCTTATCAACAACAGCTATAGTTCCACTATCTGCAAGATACCTATCTATCATTCCTATATTTTCAACAGGAATTAGAAGCCTATCATCTCCTGCATAGTTTACTATCACAAAATCTCTTTTTGCACCCATTATTGTAACTGGTTCAATTCCTTTAAATTGACCAATACCATGAACTTCATGCACTACAAAATCATTTTTTTGTAACTCGTCAAGTACTATTTTTGGTTTCTTTTTTCTTTTCTTTTTTACTTGTTTATTAAGTGATAGAATAACTTCATCATCACTTACAAGATTTATGATTTGATAATCTATTTTAAAGTTGATACTACTATTACTTATATCAAACTCATGACTTCTAATTTTACCTTCAGTTGAAGATATAATAGTTACTTTTTTTCCATTATGAAACTGTATAAACTCTTTTAAATTTGCTACATCAACAACTTTATATGTATCATCTTCAAGTATAGGTGTTATTGATAAAAGCTCCTCTTTTGGTATTCTCTTTTCATTAAAAATATAAACTTCATCAATCTCGTCAAGAGCTTCTTTTGTAATAGAACTTTGTAATTCTTTTGTATAATAAGAAGCCATATCATCTAAAAACCAAAACCCTAAAGAGTGTATATCTTTCTCAAATACATCTATATTGCTAGCTTCTATTTTTTCATTTAATAATTCTATTTTTTCTTCATCTAAAGCTAAAAATGAAGCCGATATTGTAAACTGTTCGCACTCATCTTTATGTGACTTTTGAGTCTCTACATCAAACTTTCTTATACTCTCAACTTCATCATCAAATAAACTTATTCTATACCCAAACTCCTCATGTGGTGGACAAATATCTACTATATCTCCACGTATTGAAACCTCACCAGCTTCAGATACAATATCTACAAAATAGTATCCCCAATTATAAAGCTTGTCTTTTAACTCACCTAAATTTAAAGTATCCCCAAACTCTATAGTGATACTATCAAAACAATTATCTTTTGGAAGAGCATATGAAATAGTTCGTATAGGAGAGATAAGAATCTTATCTTGTTTTTTGTAATTATGAAAATCTTCTAACGTACTAGTTAATTCTTTTATCTCTTCAGAAAAAGATAGTAAATCATCTCCAAAATTAGCCCTTAAATCACTTAAAACAAAAGGAGTTTGCCCTAAATAACTAGCACAATCTCGTGCTAAATCTGCTTGCTTTTCATCACTTACTATTAAAAGTTGTAAGTCTTTATTTTGTTTTATGTAATTAAATATTTTATTCATGTAGTTGTTAGTCTTCCTTACATGAATTATGCCACTTTTCTTCTCAAAAACTGCTTTTTAGATAATTCATTTAACCTAGCTATAAAATAATTTATCATCTTGTATTCTTTTAACAATTTGTTTTATTTTCTATTACAATGGTAAAAACTGAACCCTTTTCATCACTAGTTACATTAATTTTTCCATCCATATGTTCTTCAATAATCATTTTAGTCATATACAAGCCTAATCCTGTTCCATTTTTTTCACCTTTTGTAGAAAAATATGGATCAAATATATTAGCAATTATGTTTTCAGGAATCCCTTCAGCATTATCTGATATATAAATACTAATATTTTTTTCATCTGCTAAAAATTCTATATTTACTTGTTTATTTTCAATACCTTTTTCAATTAAAGCATCTTGAGCATTATTTAAAATATTTAAAATAGCCTGTCCTAGTTCATTTTCATAACCAGAAATATAATATTCTTTTTCTAAATCCATATTTATTTTAATATTATGATTTATAAATACTGGTTTTACCATACCAATTACATTATTCACTATATCATTTAAAAGAAATCTAGACTTTATTTTTTGTGGTTTAAAAAAATCTCTAAAATCATCAACTGTTTTAGACATTTCATGTATTTGCTTTTGGGAATGGAGTGTAAAAAATTCCATTGCTTCATCATTTAGTTTCTTTTTTTCATATTTTAATAAAATTGTTTGATTAAGTAATGATAAACTATTTAAAGGCTGTCTCCATTGATGAGCAATCATACTTATTATTTCACCCATTTGGGCTAATCTACTTTGTCTCAGCATAAGCTTATCTTTTTCTCTATTTTTTTGAACTTCTTTTTTAATTGATTCTTCGAGTTCTTCATTGAGTTTTTGAATTTTGAGATGTAGTTTCTTTTGTTTTATATACGATATAAAAAAAATTAAAAAAACAATACTAAATATAGAAATAATTTGTATAAGTAATTTATAATCAAACTGTTTTTCTACTTCCACACTTACCCAGGCATTTTCTATCTCTTGCTTTTCTAATTTTGACATATCATTTAGAGATTTATTAAATATACTTAACAAAAGAGGTTCTCTTGTTGTGATTCCAAAACTTCCTTGTAATTTTTTATCTCCTATTTTTGACATAATTTTTAATTGATTTACATATTTAGGATATATTTTATAGGACATTTTATATGAAGTACTTATATATCCATAAAATTCACCACTTATAACTCGCTCTAAATCTATCCTATTTACCTTTATTAATTTCATATTTGGATAAACCGATTTTACATATTGAATCAAGTTTTTTTTACCCTTATGAATAGCAATTTTTTTATCTTTTATACCCTTTAAATCACTTACATAATGTTCATTTATTTTGGTTACCAATACGATATTATCCTCTATCATAGAAACTGTTGGATTTAAAAATTTAAATAGATTTGGTTTTGTTACTATAATTGGTGCTATATCACATATTCCCTCTTTTATTTTCTTAAAATGTTCTTCTACTGTTACTATCTCTATCATATTAAAATTTAAATTACTTTTTTTAGTTATATGTTTTAAAAATTCTACAGAAGAACCATGCATTTCATCTTTTATTTTCATTATCCAAGGATGCTGGTCGTGATGATAACAAACATTAACAACTTTTTTATTCTTGATATAATCTAACTCACTTTTATTGAATAAATTTGCATCTTTATCATTTAACCCAAACCATTTAATTTCTAACTTTAAAAACTCCTCTTCTGTTATAGTGTTTTTTGCTTTTTCTATTATATTTCGTAGTAATATTTGACTTTTTCTTACTCCTATATGTAATTCAGATACCAATTCAGTATTATCATTTAACGTAACATACGGTAAATTCAGACCATTTTTTTTCATTAAAGAACTTACCACTGCAAAATTTTCTATTATTGCATCAGCTTCTTTATTTATTACTGCATACAAAGAATCTTTTGTATTTTTATAAGTTTTTATTTTTATATTTGGATAATTCTTAGCTAGATAATTTTGTGTATAAAACTGTTCTGGTATTGCAACAGTTTTACCATTTAAGTCTGAAATATTTTTAATATTTGGAAGATTTGAGAAAATAGCTTTTTTGGACTTTATGTATGGTGTAGTAAAATTAATATATTTTTCTCTATCTTTATTTTTAGCAATATTTACAATAACATCAATCTTTTCTTCTTTTATTAGATTTAAATGTTCACTCCAACTATACCCTTTAATAAAGTCAATATTTATATTTAATTTTTTAGCAATTAACTCCATATACTCAATAGAAAAACCTTTAGCAATACCATTTTTATTATAATTATATGGTGCCCAATCATTCTCATTGTGTACTGTTATAGTTCTGTGTTTAGCTAGATATTTACGCTCTTCTTGTGTAAGAGACAAAATAATTTCATTTTCTATTTTATATTTTTTGTAAATATTTGAAATTATTTTATAATCTTCATTCTCTAATATTATTAGTTCTGACAAAGAGGGTATTACTTTACCATTTTTTGTTTCATAGTCTTTTTTATAATAAAGAGATATTTCACCTAAACTAAATAGATCATATTCAGTTTTATAATATATATTACTTGAGATCTTTTGTAGATTTTTATCATCAAAAGAATAAACATTTGTTATTTTACCTCCTTGTTTTACTAAATTAATATACAAATTATTTTTATTTTTTATTGAGATTGCTTTTATATCTGGATGTAGAAAAAACTGTTTTAATATATTTATTAATCTTTCTTTATCTTCATTAAAAATATATGTACTTGAAATATCACTCAATAAACTTGTTAATTTCATTAACTCTTTTACGTCCTGTGTTTCATAAAATTTTATTATCTCATCATAACGTCCACTTTCTTTTAACAATTTTAATCCTATATCAAAATCATCTCTTATTTTTTCATCCTTAAAAGTAACAGGATATGATTTTTTACTCTTTAAAATATTATGAAACGTATATTCCTCATTATTTTTAAAATACAATTTATGCCAATTAAAAATTGTTTTATCAACAATTATTGCATCAACTTTTTTAGAAAAAAACATTTTCGCATCATCTATTTGTGTTGATGTATCATTATATGACTCCTTATATTTTCCATCTTTTGGATTAAACAGTTTATAAAATTCTTCTCCTAAATCATTATATGCAGTCTTCCATGTCACAAATTGTATATCTTTTAAATCTTCCAAGGAATTAATTTTCAAATTATCTTTTTTTCTTGTTATAATATAATTTTCATATATAGTAAATACATCGCTATAAAATAATCCATCATCTTTTTGGGATATTGTGGCTACTGCATCTAAATCATTTTTCTTATGCAATACTATTTCTTGTTCACTTTTTATCCCTTGTGATATATTGACATTATAATTCACAAGGGCAAATGCCTCTTTTAATAAATCACTTTCAATTCCTTTAGCAGAAGATTGTCCAAAGATAAAAGGAGGTTTATCAAAACCAAGCATAATATTCACTATTTTTTTATTTTGTTGTGATTTATTAATGGGATATATAAAATCTTTTAATATATCTAAATGGTTGTGTTCATTTTTCACTAAATTAAATTGTTGAGCAATACTTTTTATTTTCTCAACATTTAACTCTCCTAAGTTTTCATTATAACCACTGATGTTTTTTAAAGTATATGCTTCATACTTCAAGGCTTCTTTTGTCTTGCCTAATGTATTATATTTATCATATATTAAATCAACAATTTCATCTATATGTTCATAAGCATATCGCCAACCTTCAAGACTTGCTTGATAAAACTTTTTGACTAATTCTGGATTATTTTTATCATATCTTTTGATGTAAATAAAATATCACCATAGCCTTCAAAACCATACTCTTCAGGAGTAAATGTCTTGATATCTAAATTAAGCTGTTTGGCTATATACGGTTCATTTGATATATATGAAGACATTATATCTACTTCACTAGATATTAGTTTTTTCATAGAAAAAATTGGGGGATGTGAAATATAACTTATATCTTTTGTTTTTAACATTGCCTTTATAGAGATACCATCTGTACCTTCATGCAGAGCAATTGTTTTGCCATTTAAATCACTTAACTTTTTTATTCCATTTTTCTCTAATCCCAATAACATAAAAGGTGAGTGTTGAAATACTGCCATTAATGCAGTTACAGGTTTTCCTCTTAATGCATCATACACCAAAGCAGAATCACTAATAGCAAAATCGGTTTTTTTTGTAAGAACATCTTCTACTATTTTCGTATCTGTTTGAAACTCTTTTATCTCTAGATCAAAACCTGCATCTTTATAAATACCTTTTTCATATGCGGCAATAAAACCTGCAAATTGGAACTGATATTTCCATTTTAATTGCAATGAAACTTTTTCTAGATTTTCTGCATATAAAATTGATACTAATAATGATAAAAGTATAAATATTTTTTTCATTTACTATCTCCTTTGTTCTGGTTCATATTTATATATCTTGATAACTATTTCGTATATCAAGAAATTGATTCAAGTGTTCAAAAAATATATCGACTAATTTTGAATCAAAATGCTTACCTCTTTCCTCTTTAAATAATCGAAATATAGCCTCATCGTTCCAAGCCTTTTTATATACTCTATTGCTCCCAAGGGCATCAAAAACATCTGCTATGGCAGTGATTCTTGCATAGATACTAATCTCTTCACCCTTTAAACCTTGTGGATATCCTGACCCATCATATTTTTCATGATGTTCATGGGATACTACTGCTGCAATTTTTAATAAATCTCTTTGAGAATGTTTTAACATATCAAAACCTAATGTTGTATGTGTTTTCATAATATCCATCTCTTCATCTGTCAATTTTCCTGCTTTATTCAAAATTGTATCAGGAATAGCAACTTTTCCTATATCATGCATGGGACTAGCCTCTTTTAAAAGAGTAACTTCATCCTTACTTAATCCATAATATTGTCCGAACAATTCAGAATATAAAGATACTCGTCTGACATGATTACCAGTTTCTTTACTTCTACTTTCCCCAATAGCACCCATAGTAAAAACAACCTCTTTTTGAGTATCTTTTATCTCTTGATTTAGAGCATATATTTCTGAAATTCTTTTAATCATTTGTTGTTCTAAATCAGTATTAATTTCCTCTAATTGTACTTTTTGATTATGAACTTTTAAACGTAAATTGATAACCTCTATACTATTGGTTAACACTTTTATTAAAGCATCAATACTAATTGGTTTTAACACATATCCACTAATACCTAATTCTATACCTTTCATAAAATAACTTGATTCATTATATGCAGATAAAATTATGATTGGGGTTAAGTTGTCTTTTTTTCTAATATTTTCTATTAACTCTATACCATCCATTTTTGGCATATTTAAATCTGTAATTATTAAATCTATATTTTGTTTTTGGTATATTTCTAATGCTTCTAATCCATTAGATGCAACAACTATATTCTCAAAAATATCACTAAGTAAAAGACAAAGGTAGTTTTTCACCTCTTCATTATCTTCAACAATCATTATATTTAAATTTTTACTTGCTTCTATTAAGTTCTTTATATTTGTTTTCATTTTATTTTTTATATAGTGGATTACTAATTTGAACCATCTCTAGTAAGCCATCTATATCCTTTCCCTTTGCTGTAATCTTTTCTATTTTGCCTAACATATCTGATAAGTCACTTACTGTATTCATAATAGTTTTAAAATTATCCATATCTTTATTTGTAATCTTTATATTATTTTCATATTTATACAAATAATCACTAGATATTAAAGAAATAACATTAAGTGGTTGTCGCCAATGATGAGAAACTTCTTGAATCACATCTAATATGATCTCCATTTTTTCTTCTTTTCTCTGAAGCCTTTTATATTTTAAAATTGATACTTTAGAATATACTTTGTCTAAAAAATCTTTAATATTGAGTATTGGTTTATTTATATATCCATCGATATTTATATCTATAGAATCTTTTATCACTTTAATATCATCAAGACCACTTAATAAAAGAATAATTTGATCGTGATTTATCTCTTTTATTTTTTTACTCATCTCCAAACCATCAAGTAATGGCATTGTAATATCACTGATTATAATATCAGGCTTTTTTTCCTTAAAAAACTCTAACCCTTCAACTCCATTATATGCTTGATAAAACTCTTTTACTTCATCTTTTAATAATCTGCACATATAGTCTTGCATATCTTTATCATCTTCTACATACAATAAAGTAAACTCGTCTAACATATAACATCCTTCTTGCGATAATAAATATAATTATAAAACATAAATCTAATCAAACTTACGTTAAAATCTGTAGAATTTGTATTTTAGGTAAAAAAAAATGGAAAAATATCAAATCTTAATTGTCGAAGATGATGAAATATCATCATTCTTAATGTGTGATTTTTTAGAGAGTTGCGGATTTTTAGTGGATTGTGTTTATACTGTAACTGATGGTATCTCATATTTAAAAAATAAAAAATATGATTTATTATTATTAGACCTTAATCTTCCTGATTTTAGTGGATTTGAGCTTATCTCAAATATTAAAAATAAAATAGCTATCCCTATTATAGTTACAAGTGCATACAATGATACAGAAACAAAAGTAAAAGCTTTTAAGTTTGGGATACATGATTATCTTTCTAAACCTATCGATTTTTTAGAATTAGAGGCTAGAATATGGTCACTTTTAAGCAGAAATGACAATATCAAACTCCAAGATGAAAATAATACATTATTATTTAAAATAGAACAAAGAGAAATACTATTTCAAAATAAATATTTAGATTTAACAAATATAGAATTTGAGCTACTATCTTTACTCATAGAAAAGAAAAATAAAGTAATTTCAAGAGATATTTTGACTAACTCATTATCATCTATTAGTTCACATAGATCTTTAGATAATCACATCAAAAATATAAGAAAAAAAATAGAAGAAGATACTTCAAATCCACAATATCTCAAAACAGAATATGGAATGGGTTATAAACTAGCTATTTAGAATTAGTTTACTTCTTCTTTAACTCTTGTATCTCTTCTTGCATTTGGCTTACTTTTTCTAAAAGTAAATCTATTTTTTCCTCTTCACGATTTAGTTGTTCATCTGTATGTTCACTATTTATTTTTTGCATCTCATCAATAATAACTGCAACAAAAAGATTAAAAAATACAAATGCAGCGATAATAACAAAACTTACAAAATAAGCCCAAGCCCAACTATGTAATACCATAGCTTCATACATCACATCTGTCCAGTCTTCAAAAGTAAGAACTCTAAAAAGTGTTAGCATAGATGTTAAAAAATCTTTCCATAGTCCAGATTCAAGTTCTTCAAAAAAGAAGTTACCAACAATAGCATAGATATAAAAAATAATAAACATCAATATAACAATATCAACAATAGCTGGAATAGCACCTATAAGCATATCTATGATTTTTTTTAGTTCTGGTCGTGCATTTAAAAGTCTTAGAACTCTAAATATTCTCATTAACCTTGCAATTGCTGCAAATGATGAGTTTTCTAATGGAATTAAAGTAATAACTACAATAATAAAATCAAAAATATTCCAACCATCTTTAAAAAAGTTTTGCCATTTCTCTTCTGCTGATATTTTTATAACTATCTCTATTAAAAAGTATATAGTTATAAACATATCTATAGAATAAAAAACTAACCCATAAGGTTCTGCAACTTGATCTATAGTTTTAAATCCAAGTGCAGCAGCATAAAAAAGTATTATCCCTGTTGTAAGATTAGAAAACCATCTTGAGTTTCTTATCTCAACAATTTTTTCTCTAAATGTCATAAAAAATATTCCTTAATTTTTATAATAATGTTGAGCCAATAAGCCCAATAATTCCACCAAAAACTGCACCCCAAATCACAAGCCATCCAAGATGTTCTTTTATCATCTTTTGAACTAATTCTTTTACCATTTTTGGATTTAGTTCATTTAATCTTTGTGTTACAACCTTATCTATTTTTTGAGTCATATCATCACTTATGTTACTAGAAGCTAGACTTTGTTGTAGCGTTGCTTGAAATGTATCTGTATGAACTATTTCATTTATAGCTTTTTTCATTTTTTCTTCAAATGGTTCTTTCATACTATCAAGTGCCGACTCACCACCAAACATAGATACGGCTCCACCAAATTTTGACTCCATAACTGTAGTTTTTAAACTATCAAAAGCTATTGAAAAATCAGTTGTATTTATAAGATTTGTAAAGTCAAAGTGTTTATCATCTTTTGAAAACTCGCTTTCAAAAAATTTATCAAGATTTTCTTTTGTAAAAAACTGCTCCATAATAAGCATATGGATTGAAGACTTAAACTCTTCAAATCTATTTTCAACTACACCACTTCCATACAAAAATGGAACTTTTTCAAAAAGCATATGTATTGCAATCCAGTTTGTAAGTGCTCCACTTAGTGCAAATAATCCAACTGTTAATATTATATTATTGTTAGTTAATAGTCCAACTAATACAATTAAAAATGAAATTAGATTTGCTATCATACTTTTATTCATCTTTTATACCTTTATATATTATATTTTAAATAAAACGAATTCTACCAAAAATTTACTTCTAAGGTATTTACAAATAATATATAAGCTTTTCAATTTCTTGAAAAGCCTTTTTCCCCTATAATATATTGGATATCTTATGAAAACTTTTTTAAATATATTACTATTTTCTTTTCTAATATCTTATCTTAATGCAAATCAAAACATATCTATATATTTAAATGAATATGATATATGCTATCAAGAGTGTGCAGGAGAAGATGGCTGTATTATGGAAACAGAGAATTGTGTTGAAAGTTGTAGAAAAATAAGAGATAAAAATATACTAAAAAACTTATCTAATGAAAAAGTATTTATATGTATTATTCAGTTTGATGAATGTTCATATAATTCTCAAACATCTTGTAGTTTAGATGCTAGTTTGCATAATCGAACATTATTAGAGTGTAAACAAACTAGAGATAGTTGTATTCAAAATATATTAAAATAAATTTTATTACTTATACTTTAACAACTTCAACATTTTTTCTATGTAGATAAACCACATATCCATCTATATTTTGCTTTTTAGTTATATCTTTTATAGCATCCACATAAATTTGTACTTGTTCTGTATGAGTGATACTTTTTTCAAATGTTGTTTTATAATCAACTATTGTATATCCATCATCATTTTGTACAAGTAAATCTATAATTTTATGTTCACCATTGAACATCAAAGATTGTTCACTTACAAAACTATTATCTTTTACTATATTTATAAAGTCTAAATCTTGTAATAATATTTTAATTCTATTGTAAATATCATCAAACTCTAAAACTTCGAGAAAATTACTATATTTATTTATAGTTATTTGCATAGATTTATCTAAACTTTGTATATCAAAGTTTTTCATCATCTCTAAACAATAATGTGTAGCAATACCAAAGTATCTTGACTTTAAACTATCTACATCTTCTTTTGTTTTTTTCTTCTTTTGTTTGGTAGCCTAGATTTAAAGGTATATAGTTTATTTGTTTTTTATTTTTTATATATTGCTCTTTTTTAGATTTTATATAAAGCTCTCCTAACTTTTGAGTTTGAAGATTATCTAAATAATCAAAAGTACTACTTTTGTCTTTTTTAAATACTATCATATTATTTTTTGCACGGGTTAATGCTACGTATAATATATTTAATTCATCTGCTACTACTAGTTTTTTCTCTTTATTTAGACCTGCTTCATAAAACTTATCAAAATTTTCTCTATTTGAGCGTTTATAATAAATCTTTTGTAGATTAATATCATCATATTCAAAAAGTAAACTACCTCTATCTGGATTTTTTTTAGTTATTCTATCACATACTAGAACTGTATCAAACTCTAAACCTTTTGATTTAAAAATAGTAAGTATTGTAAGCCCTTGTTTATCTTTAGATACCATTGAACTATCATCTTTATCTATATCATATACAAAATCAACAATACTTTCATAAGAAGTTGATAACTCTATAAGTCTTATGACATTTTCATCTACAATATCAAAATAAAAACTAATCTTTTTAAGTATAGTTGTTACATCTTCATTTTTTATATCACAAATAAAATCAAACTCTTCAAAATATCCACGACCAATTAAACTATTAAAATTTGTTTTATAAATATCTTCTTTGAAATATAAATATTTAACTGCATTTATTACAGCTTTTTACATTTGTTTGTTTTATAAGTTTTGATGTCATCTCTGTAACTACATCAAGATTTGGTATTTTTTGTTTTAGATATTCATAAATAGCTAAAACATCTGCATTTGTATATGTTAAGATAGCTATATTATTTGAATCAATCCCTTTTTTTAGTAACTCATCAACCTTTTTATAAATATCATCATAAAATTCCTCTTTTTCATTTGATATATTTAAAACCTCTACAAAACCTTCTATTTGTGAATTTACTTTTTGTTCGTCGTATTCATAAGTTTTTAAATCTTTAAAAGTATTATTTACAAATTTAACTACATTTTGACTACTTCTATAATTTGTATCAAGTAATTGAACTTTTAGCATAGGTTTAAAAACTGAAGCTACATAATCAAATAACTCTTTAGTTCCACCTCTAAATCTATAAATAGATTGTTTTGTATCTCCAACATAAAAAAATGTTTTAAAAACCTCTGGATTTCCTGATACTATCTCATCTACTAGATGATAAAGTATCTTAAATTGTAGTGTTGATGTATCTTGAAACTCATCTATTAAAATATGATTGTATTTTGTATCAAGTCTAAAATATAAAAAATCTTTTTCTATATAATTTTCAAGTAATTTATAAACTATATTTGTAATATCACTAAACTCTAAAGAGTTTCTATTTGCATTATAGTTTTCTCTAAAAGTTTTAAAATCATCAAATATTTTATATAAACTTTTTAAAGTATAACTCTCTTGTATTTGATAATAAAGTGTGATGTTTTTTTGTAAACTAGCTAGTTTCTCATCAAATTCTATTGGTGGTTTTGCTTTTTTAAAATAGGTAAATTCACTTAAACTATCTTTTGTAAGCCAAGTTTTTCCACATAACATTAACTGTTCAATATTTTTAAAATCAACAGCTTTATATGCAGATTTTGATAAATCACTTTTATCAATAAACTCTTTTATAGTATTTGCATCTTCCATGATTGCAGTTTGAACAGCAGAAAAACTTGAAGGAGGATATTCTATAGCTTCAAGTTTTTCATTTTTTTCATTTAGAACTTTAAATATATCAACTATTGAATTTAACTTTTTACTCTCAGTATATGCAAAAGATATCAAACTATCAAATTGCTTTTCATCCAATGATATAAGAAATTTATAAAGCAATAACTCTTCATCATCAAACTTTATATCAAAGTCATCATTTATACCAATATATCCACTAAACTCTCGTAAAATTTTATTGATAAATTTATCGATTGTATATATTGCAAGTTCATCACTTATAAAATTTTGTATCAAAGTATCTTTTTTATTTAGTATCTCACTTTTTGATAGGTTTGTTTCTTTTGTTATAGCTTCAAGTATAGCCTCATCATCTCCAAGACTTAAAAGTGTCTCATAGATACGATTTGCCATTTGAGCTGCTGCTTTATTTGTAAAGGTTAGAGTAAGTATCTCTTTTGGTTTAGCATCAAGTAAAAGCAGCGAAATATATCGTACAGTTAATGCAAATGTTTTACCACTACCAGCACTTGCTTTTAGGGCTAAAAATTGTTCCATATTATGATTATTTTTGTAACTTTAAAATAAGTACACCAATAGTTTTTGAAACTGAATCATTCATAGCTTCTGTTAGTATCTCTTCAAATCCACTTGCATCTAACATCATTGATTTAAATGAGGATTGATTTATATTTATATTTGAAGTTATTGTTTCATTGCCTCTTTTTATAATCAACTCTAAAGATACTTTAGCTTCTAAATTTTCTTTATTTTCTAAAGTAAACTCTTTATATGAAGCTTCTAATTTGTTTATGTTTATGTATATCTTAATAGGACTATTTTTATTATACATATTTACATTTTTTAATTCTCTTATAAATGCCTCTTCATACCAAATCTTAACATTATTACTTAAAGGGTATTTTGCAATTGTTTTATCTTTATTATGAGCCGTAGACACAATATTTGTAGCTCTTTGATCTTTTATTTGTTTAAAACTTACACTAATATTTTGTTTATCATTTTGATGAAGTGTTACATAAGCTGGTATATCTGTTTGTAGTTTTTTTGTACAACCTAAAAATACAAAACCAATAAGTAAAATATATATTATCTTTTTCATTTTTTATCCTTTTTAATACCTAATTATAACAAAATTTATACAATTAATCTCTTGCACAAATTGTTGCATAACTACAATACTGACAATCACTAAAGTTATCAGTTAATTCAAAATTTACACTTTTTGTTTTTAGTTTTTCAAAATGACTATCAAGAAGTTTTATCTTTTCTTCTAGTACAGCTTCACTTTTTATAGTACATGAGTTCAGTTCATAATACCCTACACTATTTATATTTTTATCTCTTGAAGCTAAATAATAAAACTCTAGTTGAAAATCTTTACTATTTTCATAAGTTTTAAGAGTATCTATTTTTAAACTTGCAGAAGTTTTATAGTCAAGTATTTCAAAGGTATTATTACTATGTTTATCTACCCTGTCAATTTTACCTTTTATATTTATACCATTGTAGTTTAAATTAAAAGGTTGCTCAACTGCAAATATCTCTATACCGTTAGACTTTTCTTATATTTTCAAACTCTATAAACTTTTCTAATCTTTTTTTCCAAAGTTCAAGCTCAAGTACTAAATATGGATTTTCTTTTTGATGTGATGTAAGATATTTATTTATAAAAGTACTATCTAATGTATTATTTTTCACACCCTCTTCAAGGGCATTATGTATAATATTTCCCACTTCATAGTTCTGTGGTTTTATAGAGATATGATGATCTTTTATATTTGCTATATAATTAAAATAATACTTTCTTTTACAAGTCAAATATGCTTTTAAACTAGTTGCAGACCAATCTTTTTTTGAAAGGTCAATATCTAAAATAATTTCACTATTAAAATAGTTTAACTCTTTTTTATTAAATAATATAGATTGATAATCTACACTTGATAAATACTTTTTATAATCATCGAACAATTGAACTATAAATCTACTCATAACAGAAGATTCATCATCTATATAACATATTGCTATATTTTTTGCTTTATCAAATATCCTTTTATAATAATACCTTTGTAGGTTTTCCCTATCTGTAATTGTTGGTAAATTAGCTAACTCTTTTATAGTTGAAGATATAAACTTATCTTTCACACTTAATTTTGGAATTTTATCATCATTGAAATCACATACAATAATTCCATCATATTGAACCGCTCTTGTTTCAAGTATCCCTAAAACTGTTATTTTCCCACCATTTATATCATCAACTGTTATACTTGAAAGTTGATTTAAAAATAGTTTTATAAACTCTTTTACTTTTATTTGCAAATAATCATTTTGAATATTTGTAAAAAGTAAAATATCTAAAGATATTTTTAACTGTTCAAGTTTTTCTAGTACATCTTCATCTTTTTCAAAAGAGAAAAGATAATTTATAATATCTTCAAATATCTCTTTTGTTATAACTTTATGCCAATTATCTCTAAAAATATTTACAAAATCATTTTCTTTAATACCTAGAAATTTAAATTTTTCTAAATCTTTTGGTTCAAAATCAAGAAGTATCTTATTTATAAGTTTTATCACTTTTGATATGGTACGATTATTTATACTTCTTCCCATAGCAAAATTAAAATAATGCTCATCATCAAAAAGCTCAAGCTGTGATACTATTTGTTCATTTGGAACTACTACTGCTATATTTTCTGGCTCTATTCCAGTATTACACATCTTTGTTATTTGATATTTTATAAAAGCTATTTGTTCAAGTTTTGATGGGATTGAAGATATGATTATATCTTGCTGTTTTTTAATTTGTTTTTGTTCATCTAAAATAGTTTGATTTGTTAAATCTATTTGGTAAATATATCCAACTTTTAAGTGATCTTCTAAAGTATCAAAAAGCTTTATGT
>LLEK01000039.1_pt1 | contig 27936 bp, 46 predicted proteins | sample 595821 | NCBI WGS metagenome assembly LLEK01 (sample SAMN02919311, study PRJNA255460) | bioreactor metagenome | biome: chemostat; feature: culture 2011_25.1; material: sediment; isolation source: day79 25degC chemostat 2011 inoculated with Wadden Sea sediment taken from... | place: Germany: Bremen ...
GTCACTTTCTGACTTGCCGATCATGTGGTTGGAAAAGAGAAAGGATTGGTCACGACCAGTTTCCCATAACTTTCTTGCCCATAGGACTTTTTGCGCAGCAGTGAGTGCCGCGAAATTAGTTTCAGCCATCTGAGGCTCTCCTGTTCTAAGAATCAATGCCCTTCATGGCTTTCTCTCGAACAGCAGTAGGTAACGCCTCATAATCTTCTTCGCTCAATGCGGCGAGTTGTTCGACTGTGAGGTCCGTACTGTTGCCAAGGTCAGCCATGCTGTTTGTTGAGGCCGGCTGGCGTTCCGCGATTTCCAATTTCTTGGCGCGGGCTTTCGCCTCCGGTGACATGCCTTTGTTTTCGGGTTGCGGGGCGGGGCTATCCGCCTTCTTGAAGCCGGGAATGAGCATGGCGGCGTTTTGTTCGATAACGGCAACTTGATGCTGGCGAAAACGGAAGCGCCCCACGGGGGAGTCGCTGTCCAAACCATCGGCGAGCAGTAGTTCTCTCGCCTTCGCATCAACAAAATTCCACTCGGCTGAATCATTGGACAAACCACGACCCATAAGAGCTTGCGTTGCTTCGCTATTACCGATCAAATCATTCGTTTTTTCGCTCAGATAGAGTTCATCTTCGCGATGCTCTTGCTTTTCCGGCTTCTGACTTTGGGCAGGCTTTTGCAATTCCAAAATACGAGCGTCGATTTCACGTTCTTTGCGGCGGGCATCGCTGGCAGAAAGTTCACCATCGTCCACCTTGCCCCAAAGTTCATCAATCTCGTTATTCAGCTTTGCAATTTCATCTTGAGGAGTGAGCGCCTTCTGCTCAGGCTGTTCGTTTTGCTCTGGTTTGGATGCGGAAATACGACCTTTTAATTCAGCGATTTCCAATTCCAATTGACGAGCTCGTTCAGCCTCTTGCTTGCGCGCTTGATTCACTTCATCAAAACGACCTTTCGGAATCATCGCACCGTCTGTTTCAGCCTTTCCGCCTTCCGAGTTTTCCCCGTCTTCCTGCGTTGCAGGTTCCGGTTCTTTCCGGTTGGCGATTTCTTCGACCAATTCTTTGGCTTCGTCCGCTTCTTCTGTCTCTGCCTTTGCTTTTTCGTTAGCTTCGGCTTCAACAGCAGCAAGGGCCTCTGCCAGTTCCAAGGCGTCGGGATCATCTTCATCAATCGCAACTTCTTGGTCTTCAACTTGATCATTTACTTCAACAGTGTCGTTTTGTGCTTCAATACCCATTGTCATACCTCTTGTCGCTTGGGTGTTGCGGGAAACGTCGAATACGCACGACGAAACGCTCCGCCGTTTTCGGACAGCAGAGGGAACCGAGGACATCAGTAACCTTGATGGAATGGGTGAGGATGTCGGACCTCACAGACCGCAAATGCGCCTAACCGTTATTGGAGAGACGGCGCTTTCTCTCCGAGTGCCCGCTTGTATTGATCATTAGAACGGGCATCCAGTGTTCGGTTTAATTCCTGAACCGTGTGCCAAGCCGCCTCACATTGGGAGGCCCACACATCCGGTCCGGCGGATAAAATTGTTTCGAGTGGTTCGTCAATCTCTACAGGGACGTGGATATCTCCATCTTTATCCACCCACATAAAAATAAACTTGCGATACCTGGCCTGAAATGTCTCCACATGCTCTTGCAGTGTCTCAGGTAAAAACATGCCGCAAATCCAAGCCCCATCGTGATGAAGCTCTTTGTTCAATCCTTTCAGCATGTCGTAAACAAACATGGAACAGAACACGTCCGGCTTAGGAGCCACAAGCGGGTAAAAGCTGCGTTCTTCCCCATCCTTCGTGATGTAGGCCGCAACCCATTGGGCCTGATTGCCGGATAGTTCAGCTTCGTAATCCATACGCATGCGCGTCGCAGGCAGTGCCAGCAACGTATCGTCAAGTTTATGTCCCATGATTATCCTATTGAGGTGGTGCTATAGCTTCTTGTGACGGTTGGGGCGGCATTGCTTCTGGTGTCTGGACTGTACCGCTTGACATTGCCGTTGAGGTTTCAAGATTGTTTTGAATACCGAGAGCTTTTTGAATACGCTGTTTGACTTCCTCTTTGTTCGGCATTGACGACATATCAATCCAGATATCAGCCAATAGAGGTGCAGCCTTTCCTAAGAGTGGCGCAAATCTCTCAAGGAAGTGTCCAAATTCATCGAACTGTGCACTTTCAAACGTGCTGGACATTGGCGTCTCATCAACTTTGACAAGGTACTTGCCCACAGTCACATCATTGAGTTTTGTCATAACTCCATCGTCGCCCTGAACACGCTGGTTGATGATGGTTTCCGACATCTTTCCATCTTCCCCGGCAATACGGAAAATGCGCTCATCGTCGTAATGGGTCTGAATTAAGCCAAGTTCATTCTTGCCTTGGAGTTGCTTGGTTCGCTTCCAGTTGGTCTGGTACATTTGCAAGCCCACAACGGCTTGTTGTTGGCGGGCAATAATGGCTTTCCCTGACTGAACTTTATCAATATGACCTAAGGCACTCTCATTGATGCCGGCAGTACGACGCAGGTTTTCGTAACCTTTCTGCTCAAGCTTTTCGACAGCCTGTGGCGTTGGCCCAGTGCCGAGTTCTTTAATTGAATCTTTCTTACCTTTTTTTGTCTTGGCGCGAAAACCCGGCATTGAACCTTGACGTAAAAATCTTTCTTCCTCAACAGCATTGAAGGTGTCTTCTTCGTAAATGTATGCCCCTTTTGTCTGTCTTCCTACGATCTCCATTGCAAGATTGCGTTTACGGTTAACCTCGTCTTGCGGGTCTATTAAATCTTCAACAATCCCCTTAGCAAAGCCGCGACGGAAATAAGGAAAGTAACCGTCCAAAGTAAAGCCGTTGTATGGGCTCCAATCGTCATGCAGGATGATATCACCCGCTGTTACAGTCCACCGCACACGCTTGGTCTGTAATCTCTTAACGCGCATCGGATTACCAATACGTTCAGCCCATTCTAAGGCTGCATTGATCTTATAGTCATTCCACGTATCAGGAATAGCGGCCTTATCGCCTGTCTCAAGATCGATAAAGCAGGGGCGCACTTCATGTACCCAATACTCTGTATCAATGAGCCGGAAGGACTTGCGCGCCGTATCGTAAAGGTGATCAAAGAAAGTATTTTGAAACCCTCCAAAATCGTTTTGCCCGTCTTCATCAATTTGCATACCAAAACTGCGAACAGGTGAGATGTCTTCACCGTCTCGGGATGAAGTAGGGAAACCATCCCATGTATCGCCTTGCGCAAACCCTTCGAGAAGTTCTTTTGCTTCTGCCCCATACTTTGCTTTGATTTCATCAAGGCTGACCATCTTTGATTTTTGGATGTATGGATGCTTATCAAGGTCGTACTCTGTGCTATCCGGGCACAGATAAACATTGAACGGATCAAACGCTGAAATCTCAATATCGCCCAAAAGGTTTTCTTCAAAATTCAGCTTTGTTTCCAAGAAACCACGGCCCGTAAGAAGACCGTCAAGGTACGCTTCTGTTTCAACAAAAGGCTGTTGATTGAGAGCACCAATATGCTTGATAATTTTACTCAGCAACTCTGCAAGGTCTTGCGTTGACTTCGCATCATTTCCGGGCAGAAAAACTGTCTCTGTTTTATTATTTTGGAAGTACCCGATCACTAAGCGAACCAACGGGCCAATCTCGTTAAAGCTTAAAGATTCAAGCCCACGTTCAGCCCGTTTCGTAATTTCTTCGGCTGTCCACTGGCGACCTTCGAAGTAATCGACACACTTCTTCGCACCCAACGCCCACTCTTTATGACCCGGCAAGGCACGTTCAAAACGGGTCTACCGAGCTTCATCACCTTTGCAGGATCTTGCTTTGGCAACTTCTTTGCAATGTGTCCGTACAGCATTTCTATTATCGTTCCTTACCAAGAGGTCCGGGGGTCTATAGGTTCGTTGTTTATGTCCGGCTTTTTGTCAGTGCGCGCAGGCCATTCGATATCAATATCGAAAATGCGCGCCAGCCCGTCCAAGCTGTCATCGTGGTTACAGACCGGAAACGGTTTAAATTCTTCGTCAATAAATGTTTGTGTCATGTTGACCGCTGAGCCATCGGCCTGCATGTTGTGAATGTCGTGCCGGAGCAACATAATGCGGCCTTGCTCAAACCACGGAACAAGTCGCAAGATCCGGTTAACTTTACTCATAGCTCCGCCCAACTCCGTGATTTCAAAGCTATAGTTTTCTTCTTCCATCTTTTCTTCGATATGTTCGATGTCGGCCTGCATGCCGTACTGCTCATATCCAACACAAAAGACGTTTCCGACTTCCGACCAAGTGCGGTGCAGGTCGAACAAAGTTCGTGTTCTTCCCGGTAAGTTCAGGCGGTCTCTGATATGTCGCAGTTGACGTACCTTTTTATCGCCGCCAAAGCCGAGAACCCAAAAGGCGGAGAAATCATTATTTGCTCTTGTTTTATCCCGTCCGGACGATGGGTCTACGATGATTGCGATATTGAGCCCTTTGAAATTGTTAGGCGTCCAATATTTCAGCCAATCCTCATTAAAGCCCATTGACGTATCTGCCACAGGATCCAGCAACATTTGAGAGCCGAACACATAAGGGCCTTGCGCTTTACGCTTCTTCGCCAAGGTTGCCGGGTGTCTCAGAACACAGTTTGCCTTGGTAAAGTTTTCTGTACCGTCTTTGGTGCAGGTATGAACCCGCGTTTTCACTGCACCGCGCTTGATCATCTCCGCATAACTATCAAACAGGTGATAGCGCGTACCGACGTATCTCTCTTTACCGCCCTCGGTTCCGAGGTTGTCTGACATCTCCCACGCTGCGGTCGTCTTCTTGATCTGCTCCGGTGTGTTCACACTTTCCAGCGTTACCACGTCGTCATACAATCGCGTCCAGTAGTGCTTTGACGTCGGTTGACCATCAACCAGTCCCCAAGCCTCTACAGTGGCCTCTTTCGGGTTAGACTTGCGCTTAACCGTAATCCCTGTATCGAGTCCCCACTGTGGCGCTTTTGATGTCTTGTCCCAAAGGATGTCGGGGAACAAGCCTTTTAATCTGTCGCTGTCTTCAAGCTCTTGCTTGATCTGTTGCAAGAACCCTTTGGAAATACCGCGTGTGTGCGAGAAAATTCCGAATGTCACTTCCCGCCCATTGTAGCGCGGGGCCGGGTCGTCACCATGACTGGCGAGAATATCTTGTATCGTCAGTCCAAAGGTAACGATTGTTGATTTGTAATGATCTCGGCTCCAAAGGTCTAAATAACCATCGGGGAAAGCTTGAACCTCACGACACCGGCGGAACAGCCAAGGGTGCATAAAGTCCGATCGTTCCAATCCCCAAAACATGAGGAAGAATAAATCATTCCGGCAAAGCCAGCGACGGGCCAGCTTTAAGTATTTACCGTCCGTTTCTTGTTCTTCGTCGCGTTTCTCAGCTTTCCTTAAGAACGCTTTCCAGAACATAACCGTTCCTTTGAGCGTTAGCGGGAGTGCTTTAGGCAGCAGCCCGCGATTATCTTCTGTCGGCTCAGGTGGATTCTTCGGATAACGCTTTGTCGCGTTCTTTTGCTTCAAAGACTGCATCCTTCACCATGTCCTCAATTTCATCGGCTGCCGATCCGTCCGCGTCTTGACTGTCAGCTCCACTTTCATCAACCCGCTTCACCGCCGCCCAAGCACTCGCCAGCCTTGCTGCTGTTGCTGCCCGGTCTGCTGCAATCTTGTCGTAATCCCGCTTTTCTTTGGTTGTTGTTGTGCCGTTAGGGTCAGCGCCGTTCTCAGGAACATGGAAGCCCGTTTTCTCAACGATCTTGACTTCTTCCCAATCGGGATCAATCGCCTTGCGCATCGCATCAAGGCTTTGAACCGTGGCGTTCTGCATGAGCAGCTTTAGAAGCTCGTCCGGTGTTTTATCTTTCACCACTTCCTGCATGAGGCGCTGTTGTTCAACGCTCATGTACTTGCTGCGAGGACTACCGGGTGTGGCTCGGTTGGTGTTGCCCTTTAACTTTTCAGGCGGTGCACCCGTAGATTTGCCACCATGCATCCGGCATTTGTCTTTTCCTGTTATCGCTGGATTGCCGCACTGTTGCTTTGATCGTTTGGAATGCGCCTGACAACGACGAGCGCCAAGCGGCGTGAACTCTTCGAATGTTTCTTTTGGCTGTTTTTCTTGCTCAGACACATCACATCAGTTACAGGTAAAAACTCGTTTAAAGCGAAGAAGACAAAAAAGAACCCCGCAGGGAACTTAATCCCTCGGGGTTTTCTGCTGCATGGAGCAGGCACAAAAAAGCCCCCGGGCCAGAACCAAGGGGCAATTTGTAAACGTGCTATATTTTGCTCTTTCGGAGTTCCCATGTCAAGTGGGCGGTTTATTCCTTCTTTTGTTCATCAAGTTTTTTTAATTCATCTTTGTATTTCTGGTGCGTTCTCCCGATAATCTCTTCGCACATTATTTGAACATCAGGGTTCAGACTTACAAAGTTTTCATTTTCAGCAAACGCATTCTGAAAAGAAGAGCACACAAACGGTTTTGCAAACATCATTGTGCTTTCGTCCGATCTTCCAAATTTCATAAACCAAGCAACGTTTACTATCAGAAAAAGAACTACCGCTATGACCCACGTGACCCAAGGTTTATCAATCTCAAAAGGTGTTCTTTTACTATTTTGCACGACCCATAGAACGCAAGACCAAAGAAAAAGTAAAAAAGCAAAAGAGAATAATATCGATGCTAGCACAATGAAGTTCAAAACCATATCCGGATTATCTGAAACAGCAGTCACAGCTATCACACTGGAAAACGCCCCAATCATCCCACCTGAAGAACAAATTAACAGAAATTTTATCACTTGGTTAAGCACATTATGCGCCATGATTAGCCCCCTTTTTACATTAACCCTTTATGGAGGCAATTTAACACCACAAATCTACTTTTAAAATACATTCGCGCTTACTTTAACAAAGTTGTCACGCCTTTGTTAAGGCCAACCCTTCCAAAATATGTAGAATACTCGCGCTTACAAATCCTTTACGCCGTTTGACCAGCTTCGCCGCATCCTCAATATTCATCCCGTACCCGCATACCCCAACCAAGGCGGGCCACATATCCCCGGCAACAGCCTGCCAATTCCTGATCTTGAGGGGCCGCTCTAAAGCATGGTCGTTGTACCCTGCCGGAATCTTGTTCGCGCTTTTCCCCGCTGCCGATGCAATAACATCCATATCCAACTGAGATTTGAAAGATGACCCCGCCAGTTCTTCAAGCGTCGTTGCGATATCCTTGGCAACCTCATAAGCGCCAATAGATATCTTTCCGTCTCGTAACCATCCGTAAATGAGCGGTGAGAAAACGGATTGCGCCCGCCGTTCGCTTTTCTTTGCCGCTGTTGTCGCAATGATATCGCCCTTGTCGAACCTGAACGGATCAACGCCCAAGCTGATCGCAATATCTCGATCTGATTTAACCTTTTGCACTTTACCCATGAAACCCGTTTCCTTGTCGCCTTGTCTTTCAAATGAAAATTCTGTATTTTCAAATTGCTGACGAAAGACCAAAGCCTCGAACGTGGAACCGGTTCGGGGTTTTGTTTTATTTATCTTCGGCTTATTGGAAATTCAAAGAGCGCTACCATTACTTTTCTTCTTTATACGAGTGGTATTGAATGGCGTGATACAAGGCCATAAAGATTTCCTTGCGCTTCCCTCCAAAATAAGGCGCTAATGCCATTGCATAATCCTTGACGGAAGCGTCCTTTCCCAACTTATCAACAAAGCCAAACCAAAAATCTTGGGCGTCAGATGCCGATAAAGCCGCGACCTGTTGACCTAAGTTGTTTGCATGAACTTGAACTTCGATGTTGCAGTCAATTTTCATTTCAATTTCCTTTCTTAACTTTTGTCTTCTGAACACTGTATAACCCTAGCAACAAGGTAGCTAACGACGGCAACAACAGGGTAATTCAGGTCGGCTATATCTGGAATTCCAAAAAACATCGTGTACCCGCCATAAAATGCGAAAAAAGCCGCTACACAATTAGCTGTAATGCTGATGACTTTTGTGAATTTTCTCATGTCAGCTTCCTCTCCAACTCGGGCAAGTGCTTAAGAACGCACTCGGCAATAACGATCTTGTACGGTTTAAAATCTTCCTTCGATACGGGTTCACCGCAGGCCTCAGCAACGAGGAGGGCCACGGCGCGTTCTAGTAGTTCGAGGCGTTCGGTGCGGGTCATTGCTGCACTCCCAAAATACGTTTGACCATCATCCAGAACCGTTGCTTACTGGTGACCTTGCATTTTTCGCAAGGTCCATCCTTTAGTTTTCTGTCTGTGCCGCGAATTTCCATGCAACAGATCATTGGTCTGTCTCCGGCAACAACCCTAAATCGAGCGCCATTTTCTCCTCCGGGGCTTCTTGGTCCAACGCATGAAGAGCGTTCTTGTAAGCCCCAACGCGGAAATCAACATGGTTAAGGTCATGGTTCGCATAGCCGTCGATGATGAACTGCGCGAAGGCTTCTAGGTTTTGTTTTAATTCTTGAAGGCGTTTGATTTCATTCCGAGCATCCCGCAGCGCCACTCTGGCAACGAGCAACGCATCAGAACTCGCATCCAGTCCCTTCAATGACTTGGCGATAATCCAATCCAGCGAACCTGCTTTAGCTCCAGACCCATAGCAATTTTGACATTCAACCTGCGTAGGCTCCTCAACAGGCTGAGGGCCGTTGCAAGCAGGCCCACCGCATTCGCCAGTTTCCGAATTGCCACAACATTCCGGGTGTGTGTAAACCTCGACTAAATAGCCATCGCCGTTGCAGGTTTCGCAGATGCCGGCACTATCTTTCATAATCGCGCCCTCAATCTGCTCTTGCATTTTTTGCTCCATGATTTCCATCAAATTCTCTCCTCCCCCTTTGACCCGCCCGACGAACGTGCAAGGGGTTTAAAATGGTTAACGGCTTATGCCGCTTAATAACTCAGCCGCTTTTCGATCCAGCTCCGCCCGGTCATGCCCAAAGCTTTGCAAGTCCACAGCGTCCTCTTCTTTGACCTTCCGAGGGCCGCCCTTACCTTGAATTTTCTCGACGTATCCAACGGACGCATCACCGTATTTTTCGCGCATTTCAGTTATATGTTCGTCACGGGTTTTCCGGTCTTTCGCGAGTACGGCCTCACGTTCAGCTTCCTTCTGGCGGCGCTCGTGTTCGCGGATATGCTTTCTGGCAATGATCTGCGCATAGGTCCACTTACCCACCAGCTCCTCAAATACCTGCGTAATCTCAGCAATAGCCGGTTTGAACTTGTGCCGATCAAGGATCTCGTTGGTTGCTTTGGTGTGAAGGGTTGCGGGGTATTTCGCAAAAACTCTCACAACATGGGCCATGTAGATTTTTGGATTTTCCATCCCTTCGGCAGATTTCGAAGATTGCGGATAACCGCCAAGCAGGAAGGCGACGGCATTGGTTGTATGCTCCCCTTCGCCAGCCGGTTGGTATTCATCGTCAATTTTTTCAACAATGGCTCGGCAGGCATTCAGTGGGACAAGTTTTGTGTTTTCGTCCACACGTGGTAAGGCCCCATTTTCAGCCATTAGGTCGGCTCTATGGTCGCGCATTGCCTGAATGGCTAAGGCGCTGTTGTGCGTTGGGAGTTTGGTGATATTACTCATTCGCCCATCCTCAGTTTGCGGTTTTCCTCGTAGTCTGCGAGGTGTCCTAGCAAACCCTTACTAACCTCATCGTCGGACAGTGCAACGGGTGGGTTTTGCATGATTGCGGTGAAATATCTCAAGGGACGGGTAACGTCCGGCTGAATGGCGCTGAGTATTGCTTTTCGGACAGCCTTAGCGCCGTGGATGCCAAGCCAGCGTTGCATCATGCCACGGAGCTCCGTTTGACTGCTCCCCGATCCAGACCAGAGCCAGAAAAATCCAAACCCTTCGCCATGCAGGCAGTAGTGTTCATCTTCCGACAATCCAGACAAATCCAAATCAGATTTTTTTTCATCATCCGGCTTGGTTGATGAAGATTCAGCTATTTGATTATTATCTTGAGTCTCTCTCTCCGTCTGAGTCTGTGTCTCCGTCTGAGTCTCTCTCTCCGTCTCCGTCTCTATAGTATGCATAGGGCTATCTATAGGGCTATCAAGACGGTCTAAATAGGCCTTTACTTCGTCCAGTTCCGAGGCGTATTTATCTTTAACTATCTCATTGATAATTAAATGCTTTTGCTGGCATTCGGGGAGGTTTAAGGCGGTCTTGAATGCGCCTATCGCATGCTTTTTATTGGTGATGGGTGATTTTGTCAGGAAGTTGACTATCGATACCACTTCCTCGTCTTCATTCCAGTCTATCAATAGGGCTTTAGATAGGGCTATCATAGCGCTATCTATACGGCTATCATCCCATCTTAAGTCCGCCATGATGTACCCTGTCGGAAGCTCATAGCAGCCGATAGAGTTCCCGTTTGAGTTGGTTAAAATGTAGATGTAAAGCAACTTTGCGTCGGAATTATCACCGAGCTTTTTGAACTTTTTTGAACGCCATAGGCCAGTGGCGACTTTTCCGAAATCTCTACTCATTGCAATTTTGCCTTTAACTTAAAGCCCCATTCTTTCAGGGTTGTTTCTACGCTGCTCAGGCTGTCACAGACCGCTACAGAGGCGTTCAAGTTGCTTAAGGTGCCAAGAACTGCGTCTTGATTTTCTGACGTATCTGAGCGCCGCCCCGGTGCCTTCATTTCAATAAAGAAGGCTTTCCCATCAGGATTGATAAAGCACAGGTCAGGGACGCCACTACGAACACCCATAGCCTTAAATATGCCTGCCTCAGCTTTGGTTCTTTTGCCGCCATTGGGCACATGAAACCAAAACCCAACAGCATCCGGCAGGGCGACATGAAGCCATGTAACAACTTGTTTTTGTAATATCTCTTCTGGTCCCGGACCTCGCTTACGAGCCATTGCCTAATCCATCCCGAGTGCTTTTTTGTACAGGTCAAGAATCTCTTCTTGCTCGGTGCGGTCGTGGTCTTCCATTTTGCGCAGGCGGACAAGTTGACGCATGATTTTAACGTCAAAGCCTGTTCCTTTTGCTTCTGCGTAAACGTCCTTAATATCAGCGGCGAGGGCCGCTTTTTCCTCTTCAAGGCGCTCGATACGTTCAACAAAAGAACGCAGATGGTCGGCAGCAATTCCGCCGACGTTTGCACCGCTGTTGTGTCCGATGTCAGACATGTTTTATTCCTTTATCTTAGGTGTTCAGGTACTTTTTTTCCGTTTTCACGGCACCACTCAGCGTATGCAATGTCTGAATCCGGAACGATTTCCCTCATTGCAATTGACACTTCTTTTTCGATCTCACCCCCCCAATTTCAGCCAGCGGAGTATCTCTAAGCGCCCTCTCAACGCTTCTAAGTCTTTGGTGGTAAGCCCGCTTTTCGGTGGCTGCGCAGATGTCATTTGCTTTTGCTTTTTGAATTGCTATCTGCTCTTCGACCTCGCGCAATTTTGGTAGAGCCTTCTCAACGAGTGTGCAGAAATTCTGTTCCATTGTTTCACTCCATTAAAAAAAATACCGGGACCACTCCGAGCAGCCCCGGCGAGTTATGCTCACCGGTTAGGGAGAGCCGGGATTGTAAAATCTTTAGAATTGAGCAGGCCGATAGAAGGCCACGCACCGGACAAAGGGAGGTCCCAAACAAACCAGCCGAAATAATGCGCGGGCGTGTTGAGGTCTGTTTTGTCGATCCCTGCCGGGTAAAACTTGATACGGTCCGCAAACTGCCAAATACGAGACGGACGCAATTCTTTGTGCAGTCCGTTCATTCGGTCCTGTCCGCCCCAAAACTGCATAGGCAGCAACATTGCGACCTTGTGCGGATTAAGACTTAGGGCATGACGGATAAACTTCTCTGCGGCTTTTCGGTCAGTCTTGCCGTTGAGCTTCCCATAAGGCGGGTTTGTCACAATGTTCGGGTGTTTGGTTTCTGTTTCCGTTAGAAAGTCAACACCGCCAACCACTTTATGTTTTGGAAAGTCCCGATCATGGCGACCTTCATACATGGTGGTTGCTCGGACCGTGTGACCCGCCTCACGCAAGGTTGCCGCCATCGCCCCATCGCCAGCCGCGCATTCCCAAACACCACCGGAAAAGGATTCAACGCTCAACAGGGCGCGAACGGGTTCCGGGTCGGTCGGGTAATGATCATCAAACGGACGGACAATCTCTTGTTTTGCGGCTTCCATCACATTCTCCTTGTCTCTGCCGGCACCCGGTAAACCTTTTTCGGTTTCGGATAGGTCAGCTTCATAATTAAAGTTTGGAGCTGTCGAATTTTCGAAATGGTCGGGCGCACAGGAAGGTGACGCTCTCGTTTGTCGCGGAGTTCACCTTGCAACCGTTCAAGCTCGTTCATGTGTTCGGCGATTACGGCATTTGTCATGGCAACCTCATCAAGCGTTCTACTGTTGCACGATTGCGACGAGCTAACCGTTCGAGCGTGTTTGCTGAACGTTCTAAAGCCTGCTTGTTTTCGTAAAAGCTGGAGGTCATTTGTCTGCCACCGCTATTCTTGTTCGGCTTAAGGCTCATGCGGGTTAGGCGGCTGCGAATTGCGTCACAGGAAAAGCCGATCTTTTGCGATATTTCACCAACCGTTGCGCCTGCTTTGTGCATGCGGATAAGGACGGCTACGTGTTTGTCGGTCATGTGTGCTCGGGGCATGGTTCAAAACTCCATATCTCTCAATGCGGCGTCGATTACATCCCGAACCTCCAAAAGCTCTTTTGTGACTTCATTGCGTTCTGCAAGGCTCATGTCTTGGCCTGCGGGACTTTTAGGGTCGGTTGCAGCGCGAACGCACGCAGCGACATCGCCCACCTCTTTCATAAGATCGATCAAGCGTTCGCTTGGGTGGACCGGCGTATGTGCAGGCACACCGCCACATTGTTCAACTTTTCGGGAAAGGGCGTTTCGGAAAGCTTCTGTGAAACGTTCTTGTTTGCCTTGGGCAAGCAATGCCGCCGCAAGATTAACGGCCTGCTCCCACGGGAAATGATTGTAATCACAATCTTCATCAGCCCACTTACGAACAAGGGAAATACTCTTGCCTGTAATTTGCTTGATTTCGTGCTCATCAAATTCAGCAAGGACGCTATGTATTGCGCGCTCTACTGAAAATGCCTTTTGGACCTTGACCATAGTTGTCTCGTCCCCTGTAGCCTATTTCACAAGACCGATTGACGGCCTTCATTCACAATCAGGTTCATGGAAAAAACTTACCCACAAACCAACTTTCCTTTCGTCGGCGTTGATCCCTTGGCTTGGCTCTTAGAGCGGGCCGAGGCGATTGACCGGGGCGAGAGGTTTATTCCGCTGCATCCATTCCATAAAAATCATTGGGGGTTACTTGCCCGTCCGTATATTCAAAAATCCGCGCCATAATTTCCGGGCGTGGAATTTGTTCACCATCGCAATAGCGTTTTGCTACCGCCGCGCCACCAACACCGATCCCACTTGCAAGTTTTGCATAGGTTAGGTCGGCCGATTTTCTGAACTCTTCTAGTGTCATCTTCACTTCTCCAAATGGGGTTAAGTAAAAATAACCATTTTGGTTACTTTTTGTCAAACAAAATATTACCACTTTGGTTACTGACATCTGTAACCAATTCGGTAAAAATAGCCACCATGACAAATCTACCGAACCGCATACACGAAATTAGAAAAGCTAAAGGCCTGACACTAAAAGGGTTAGGCGACTTAGTCGGAACATCTGGAATCCAGATTAAACGCCTTGAAGAAGGTGAACGTAGACTCACGACAGATTGGATGGAACGTATATCGAAAGCCCTTGGATGTCGCCCCGCAGATTTGCTAATTAACAACTCCACAACTAACAACACAGTTGAAATCCAAGAAAACCTCCCCCTCATCCCTGTAATAGGTTCCGTCCAAGCAGGCGTCTTCCAACCTGCCTTACAAGAAGACGGAGATTGGGAACGCATTCCATTCCCGACACCGGGCGGCTATAATCCGGAAGATTTCTATATCTTGAAGGTTCGCGGTGATTCGATGGATCAAGTCTATCCAGAGGGCTATAACTTGGTTTGTGTAAAACTCATGGCCTATCACGGAGCTTTGACGCATGGGAAACGGGTGATCGTCCACCGCCGCGACCAATACAGCGACCAGTTCGAGGCCACTGTTAAAGAGCTTCACCATGACACAGAGAACAAACGCTGGCTTTTAATGCCGCGTTCTCACAATCCACAATACAGGCCTATATCGATCCCTAATGGGAATGGCGATGAGTTGGATTTTGCCGGATCGGATGATTTGAAAATTTCAGGTGTGGTTTATACCGGGTTTATGCCTGAGCCTGGGTTTTAGTCAAATAGCTGAACCACTGTGTGTTTTTCATTTTTTTTCTTATCATTATAAGCACTTGAAAAACGTAATATAAAATTCTCAATCTTAGAAATAAAAGGCGCATCATCAATCTCTCTAAGAGCTTGAATTATGCGCCTTTCTTGTTCAGTTAGTTCCATAACAATCACCCCTTTGGCACTGTTATGGATGAGCTTATTTATCTTGTCTAGACTGTTTTTCTTCTTCAACTCGATATGTTTCCTCCGCAAGTTGAATTGCTAAAGCAGTCAATTCATATTTTTGATTTATCGCCTCTTTTTTTAAATATGCAAGCGCGCTCTTAAGGTTATTGCTCAAAGGCATTAAGCCGCCTCCCTGATCCACGAGGCAGAAATAATCTGAGAACGATTAAAACCAGAGATCACACGTAAATCATTTAAAACCTCATTAGACGGCATAAAGTAACCTGCAACCGCTTTCGATACCCCTATTTGCTGTACTGAGCCCAAACGATTTGTCGGTAAACCAGAACGTTTTAAGACTCGCTCAACCATTGGATCTGTCACGGATACAATTTCGCTCAATCCATAAACAATCCCGACCTCGCACATAGCGTCGAGAAGGCGCTTTGTAATAAGGCCAACATTCGCCTTATCTACAGTATCATCCTGACAAACGGCAAAACGAGTACTTTCCCAAATGCGTGGAGCGCAAGGCATTTCACCGTCCATCAATGACGGAAAGACATCTCGTAACATAAAAGGCCCGGTCGTTGGCAACAACCTCGCACAACCGTTTACATTTCCATTGTTATCAACATGCAGCAAATAGATGGTCCCCGGTAGATCGTCAAACTGATCATACTCCCTTCCATCAACAGACTGCACATCCCAGCCAAGTTTCTCGTTAAAAACTTTATGACGCAAAATGTAAGACTGTTGAATTTCCTTCTCAAATCGCCAACGATTCTCCCAACTAACAACGATTATCATAGATATATCCTTTTCGTGATAAAAACCACTTAAAGGAAACATCATTTCATCTTATAGGGGTATTCCGTACAATTGACGTATTGATTATGGAACAATTAAGCCGTGGATAACTGCTTTCACGACCGCGTGATGTTTGTTGTACACCCCAAACTTTTTAATTGAACTCTGGATGTATTGGTTCACTGTTCGTTCAGAAATATTAATAATTTCGCCAATTTCCCACGCTGTTTTACCCTTTGCGCTCCAAGTCAAAACCTCTCTCTCACGTTTGGAAAGGTGTATTTGACTAATTTCGCTATCTTCAGACAAAAGCGTTGTAAGACGACGATGGTAATGAAAAGCAAGAAAGTGGAGCTGGGGCATGCGCTCGATATATAATTTATCTAAGTCTGCGCTCTCTTCTTCAATGCACACAGACAAAAGGGCGAGTTCACCATGAGGGCCGTGGATGGGGATTGACACTCCCACTCCATGACCAAATTCACGCCCTTCTGCAATGATTCTTGAAGAATTACCAGATATGTCATGCCATTTAAATGGCAGAGTTGAAGTTAACCCTTTTGCGACAACAGGATCATTCTGCTGATATCCCTTGGAAATATAACGTTCTTCCCATTCAGGTGAGTAGGTTGTTTGCACAACCAGATCTGTATTACCAACTGTAGGCAGGCGAACTCCGCCATACGTATATGAAGTAAAGCCAAGTTTAATGATTGCCTTCTCAAAGCATTGGCGCAACTTTTCTGGGTCGTTTATTCCCTCAAACAGTGTAATAAAATCAAACACTATATTATTCATAGTTAATTCCCCTCATATTTGTTCAATGTATGAGGGAAATACTATGACTTAAAGTAATTGTTATTACTTCTATTTTTCTGAGAAGCTTATGGAGTTAATAAAGAATTTGTGTGGTGCCCCTTTTGGATGCTGTTTTTAAATTCGGACATCAACTGTTTGATTAATTCCCTATAGTCGCCTTCGACGCTTCCAATATCGCTCATTTTTGCGATTTTTATTTTATCCACGAGTTTCCATTCCCTTGAATTGCTTTGATACGTTCATTTCTGGCTCGTTCGATGTTGCTTACCGGATCGGCATTCGACCAAGCCTGCAATAGCTGCGTCTGTTGTTTTGAGAGCTTGATGCCATATTGGTCACGCATATAAAAATAAATTCTGGCAATATCACCGCGAATAGATTCTGTCGGTTCTGCCAGTTTGCCCTTAAAATCAATTTCAAAATCGCAAGCGCCATATGCCCGAGGCTCCCCAGGTATCATGGAGAATTTATAATTTGATCGGTCCCCGTTTAACTCACCTATTGCCGGTACAAGGTTGTGCAAGTCAGCTTCCATCTTGTTAAATACGGGATCCTTTTTGCAGGCCTTGCGACCGCCTTCTTGCCAGCACTGGCGTTGATGTCCAAAGACCCAAGCAGGCATAACGTGTTCCCATTCGATCCGCGTTGCTCTTGCATTTGGCTTGCCGCTTCTCGTTACAGGTACGCGGGGCGTGTACCCGCAAGAATCGGCATCTGGCACAAGCTTCTTACCTTCATATCCATAATCACACCCGCAATAAAAGGTGACCTCGTGCCCCTTATAGTGTGTTGCTGCCAGTTTCTTCGCTTTAGAAAACGATGTTGGATGCTCTGCAACCGCTGAAAACGTGAGTAGAAGCGGTGCTATAAAAATAATAAATTTCTTCAAAATGACCTCTAAAAGAAAAGGGAAGTTATAATAACCTCCCTCATTCTTATCTTAATGACAATGGACAACGCCTGTTTTTGTTTCCATATGACAGCACTGCCCCGGAGGTGAACTTTTACGGCAACCTCCACCGTGAGCCATTGCCGTAGAGACAGCAGCCAAGATTCCAAGAGCTAGAACAGTTGTAGCTATTAATTTCATTATTTCTTTCCTTTAAATTGCGCGTTCCCCGGCACACCAATAGGAAGTTTTTTATTTAAGTAATTCATTGAGAAATAATAATAACAGACCACCCGCTAAAATAAATAACCGTTTTGGTTATTTTTTCCATTGACTGAAATAACCAATTTGGTTACATTACCTCCATCAACAACGCAACGGAGGTCAGAGCAATGGAAGTTACTCTCGAACACAGATTTAACGGTCCGATCCCGAGTTATCTAACAATGACCGCCGAGGCGTTTAACCATCACGCATGGGTTTGGAAAAACGAGAAGCTTGCGCGTCGCCAAGCACTTCGCAAAGCGATTTACCAAGTTCGGAAGCTCAGAAAATTGGGCTGGCCTGTCGAAGATCATCACCTTGAAGATATTCGCTTTGCCTTCTGGAACTGGAAGCTGGCCGTCAACAATCTTCACGCTTTGCAAAACCCGAAGCAAGAACTGAAACACGCAGCGGAATAGGAGAAAGCAGAAATGAAAAAAGGCTCGTATCCGCAAGCTGAATGAGAAGCTTTCAGCCATTAAAGATGAACTCTTTGAGATCGCAGAAGAAGCGCAAGCCATTGCAGATGAACGCTCCGTAGAATGGAACGAAAGCGAGAACGGCGAAGAATACAACGAAAATATTCAACGTCTCGATAACGTTATCAATTCACTGGAAGATAGCTGCGGCGAACTCGAAGAAATCTCGCCAACCGAAGCGTAAGGAGAAAAAAATGCTTCACCAAGATCAAGCGGCACAATCCCGCATAAATAAGTTGTTCGGTCAGACTAAAGGGAGCTCACCCATGTTTGTTATTTCGGCAGGTGAGGCCACAAAGGCCATTAACCAACTTGTTTTTGAATGTGTTCACCACGGCATCAATGAAATGGAAGCAATTGACCGCATAGACCGTGCCATGTGCGACATTCGCCCCGAACCTGTTCACACCTCAGCAATAACCCGCTTTCGCGCCATTGTCGAAGAATATGGCATGGAAACAACAAAGCGGAAAATTCGCAGAAAGGTGAGGGCGGGCACCTAAATCCCCTCCGGTGAGTTGCCCGGTTCCCCTATGCGGTCCTCATGCCCTCCAAATCCGCATTTGGGCAACTCTCCCGAGGTGATTGCAAGCCACCTCAGCCGACCAGCCGCGCTCCCCTCGAAGCTTAAACCCCTGCGGCTGGTCGGTGCCCTACCTTCAAACTTAACGTAGAAAGGCTTTTATAATGGCTAAATCTCAATCGCAAAAGCAGGCAGAACTTTGCGCAATTAAAAGTGTTTACCGCATGGGTGTAGAAAGCCTCTCTCCAGAAAATTTTTCCGCAATGATCTCTGTATTCAACTCGTTAGCTGTTACTCGCGGCTTGTATGAGCCTGCTGCTGATGATGATGCCTTTGAAGCATACTATCTCGATGAATGAAATTTTGACCTCGTAGCTCAACTGGATAGAGCACGGTACTTCTACCACCGGATGTTGAGGGTTCGAATCCTTCCGAGGTCACCAAACCTTACCCCCGTACAGTTCGGCTGTCGGGGGCTTAGGGGTAGAAGAATTATGAATGAAACTCAGTGGGACCGACACTCCACCCATTTGCACCTAGGATAGGCATTTGGAGGAAAGCGTAAGAAGGTCGGGACATTCGCCCATTAAAGACGCTAAGGGATCGTGTGGAAGCCACGACAAGTTAACCCCGTTCCGGTCAGGCCGTGCGGGGTTAGCGGGTAGAAGTAACAACTCTCTGAAAAAGGATAGAGGCATGTCAATCCAACCTGTTTTTGAAGTGAGCGTAAAGGTGTCTATGCAGGACATTATTGAAAATACAGAGCCTGAAGCTGATTACGACAGCAACTTGGGTGTCAATGCATACCTACAAGCTGATTTTATCGAAATTGCACTGAAAGAAGCGGTTGTTGCGCGTATCTGCAACAGCTTTGATGCAAAAATTTTGTCTTCAATTCGCCAACTTGCTCAAGCTGAAATCAAAGAAAAGATTAATATCAATGCAGCCAAGCTTGTTGATGAGTTTTTCAAAGAAAAACGGAAGGCGGCATTGTCAGCGAAGTATCAAAAAGTCTTGAAAATAAGGTTCAAGATGAGTTCCGAAACAGCCATAGCCGCCTCCAGCGTGAAATTGAAAGATCAATTAGCGACCGCATGAGTGTTTTTCAAAAAGACCTCAAAGAAGCCGTTTTTGAGTATGTCAAAGAAAAGATTCAGGCCCAAGCAGAAAAGCTTACAGCCGCCTAACCGAATACACCAAGGGGCGCGGCAATGTGGAGTCATGCCTGAGTGGAGTTACTAGGAAAATCACTCAAAGCCTTTGTGCAGGTCCGACCAGTCATATGTCCCCGTCTAGAGAAGGTAAGCCCACCGCTTCTGTTTGAAGCTGTTGCCCCAGTTTAGGAGGCGGTGGGGACTGCCTGAATACGAACCATTTCCGCAGCCTGTCGGCACCTCCCTGAGTATGCCGAGAAACAACAAAAAGCTGGCAGGCTCCGTAAGTGGTTCTCAATGGAGAGAGTTATGAGTGACGATATCTTTGAAACAATGCTCGTTGGAGAAACCCGTTATTTCCGCACAAAGCTTGTGAAGAACGGACCGTATGTACCAGTCGCGCTTTGGATCAAAGATGGAGAGCGCGATCCACAGACTAAAGAACTCATCTCTGATCAGCTTTATGGAGCCACCATCGCTGGTGAGGAAACCCAAGACTATTACGAAATATGCCGAAGAGCGCGGTTCTGGGAAAAAATCAACAAAAGTGAATTTGAATATCTAATCTCGGTCATGGATTGGGCGCAACAAAACGACGCTGCCGATCCATTATCCGCACCGAGAAAAGCAATCAACCTGCGGGGCTTGCCCGCGCCATTTTGAGGAGAAATCCAATGCCAGAAGACTTTGCAGGAATGGGCCACAACAACGGCCCTGAAATCGACGCTGACTTTGAAACCTTAGCCGCACGCGGGAAGCAACTAGCCGATGCCGCCGCTCGCCTCCCTGAAATTAATAACGAGGACACGGCTGGTAAAGTTACGACCTTTATTAAGCAGATTAAACTTTTCAAGGAAGATGCTGAAACTTGGCGCAAGGATAAGAAGCAACCCTTCCTTGATGCTGGCAAGAAGATCGACAGCGACGGCAAGGTACTGGCTGGTATCGTTGACAGTGCTTTGAACGCTGCCACCCGTTCCTTGAATGCTTATCTCACAGAACGGCAGCGCAAGGCAGATGAAGAGCGTCGCCAACGAGAAGAAGAAGCCAGACGCAAGGCTGAGGAAGCTGAACGACTGCGCAAAGAAGCTGAGGCCAGCAATGACGCTGTTCTTGCCGCACAAGCTGAGCAAGCCCATCAGGAATCAGAAGTTGCCGCCAAAACGCAGGACCGGGCGCGTGTGCAATCTGACGAAGGCGTCAGCGCATCGGTGCAGAAGTTTTGGGACTTCAAGATAAACGATGCTGGTCAAATCCCAGTCACCATCTACCGAAAATATCTCAAACCGGAAGAGGTTGAAAAGATGATCCGTGCCGCCGTTCGTGCGGGTGAACGCAACATCAAGGGTGTGGAAATTTTTGAGAATTCACGCTCGATCATTCGATAAAGGAAAACAACCAATGACTAACTCACCAGTGCCTAAACAGGCTACAAATCTTACAACTGGCGCTTCTGTTCAAGCCCTGATCCCCACTGATATTGAACAGGCCTTTCGTTTTGCAGCCGCAATCGCTCAATCGGGCATGGCTCCTAAGAGTTATGGTTCAGGAAATAATTTACCTCAAGCAGTCTTTACAGCCATGCAGCTGGGTGCAGAAGTGGGGCTTCCACCAATGTCCGCTGTTCAAAACATTGCTGTCATCAACGGCAAGCCCGGACTTTATGGCGACGCCCAACTTGCTCTCGTTCGTTCCAGCGGTTTACTTGTTCATTTCAAAGAGGAGTATGCCGGCAATCCTTACGATGATGATTTCTGCGCTCGTTGCACTGTTCAGCGTCAAGATCAAGATGAGCCTGACATCCATGAGTTTAGCGTTTCTGATGCTAAAATAGCCGGGCTATGGAAAAAACAAGGGCCTTGGACGCAATACCCAAAACGTATGCTACGGTTTCGAGCTCGCGCTTTTGCTCTGCGCGATAACTTCGGCGATGTACTTCTCGGACTTGGCAGCTCTGTAGAAGAGTTGCGCGATCATTCTGGGCCAGAAAATGCAAAAGACATCACTCCTCGCCCTGCGCGTAATGATTTCAACTTTGAAGCAGGAACAACATCATTCGAGTTAGTTGACCAATACGGTGAGTCGCGTGGTTTTTCTGACATTAAGCTTTATGCAGCTGCATTCGTAAACGAAATCAATAAAGCTGGCAATGCAGAGGCAGCTCAAGGGGTATGGGAAAGCAATCAAGGCTACATTGAAGATATACCTTCAAACCTCCTCGATGAAATCTCCCAAGCTCTAATCGAAGCAACTGCCGAAACACTCAACCCGGAAATTGATGATGTGTCGAGCGACGCAGAAGCCGTGGACGACGACGGCGTTATCCAAGATGAGCAAACGGCAGATTACGAACCGCCTGCAATCGGCGTACCCGCTGGCGAAAAAGGCCCTGATTGGGAAGGTTTTGCAGATGCATTTATTGAAGCTGTCAAAGCTGCCCCAAGCGTTGAAGCAATCAAAGAGATTGCAGCTGTGAACAAGGCCGCAAAGGACAACTGCTTCAAGCAGCATCAGCCTGCCTTTAAACGCATTTATGAAGCAATGAAAGAATTAGGTGCCGCGCAATAGCGGCCCCTTCCCAATGCTGGCGACATATCAACCACAACAGATTGAAAGGGTCGCTTGGTTAGATACTGATTTCGCCTACCCGCAAATCAACGTCGCCAGCATCGGTAAGGACAAAAGGAAGACACAGGAGGCAGTTATGTTACATACAAGCACAACATTTAATGACCTGCTTAACCGTGCGCAAAAACACGGCGAAACGCCCATTTCTGATACAACAATGGACGGATACAAATCAGATTTCCGGGTGTTCACGGCATTCTGCGAAATGTACCAACGTGATGCATTGCCTGCGACATCAGAGACGGCAGGCGCATATTTCGAATGGTTGATCGAAACCGGGAAATGCGTTGATACGGTCCAGCATCACAAGAACGCTATTCATCGAATGCATGCGGATAGTGGTTACCCGTCCCCAGTCGATAACCAAGAAACGCGCAATATGTTCAAGCGTCTTAAACGGGAACACGGGAAGCCGCCTAAGAAAAAACATGCCCTGACCACGGATGAAATCAAACGCATGATTTCGGCATTGCCTGATACCTTGATTGCAAAGCGTAACAAAGCAATGACCTTGATCGGATTTACTGGCGCGCTTCGCCGGGGTGAATTGGCAAAGTTGGAATGCAAAGACTTGAAATTCACCGAAGATGGAATGCAGGTCACGATCCGCCAAGCCAAAACAGACAAGACCGGCGAAGGGCAAACGGTTTTCATCCCTTGGGGCAAAGACACAAACACATGCCCCATCCGCGCACTCGACAGCTGGCTAAAGGCCGCACACATACATGACGGCACGATATTCCGCCCCCTCATTCCTTCGCCTATGGGGCATACGCCGTCTGATAAGGCTATCAGCGGGGCAACCGTTGCCAGAGTAATAAAGGATATGGCGCAAGATGTGGGAATTGATTGCGACAATGTTGCAGGCCATTCGCTTCGCAGGGGGTTCGCCTCAGAAGCCGCCAAGCAAGGCGCATCACCAATCTGGATACAGCATCACCTACGCCACAACCAGTTCACCACCACGCAAGGTTACATCGAAAAGACAAGCTCTTTCGGTAAGGAGAACCCTGTACGGAAACTTGATTTGTAAACAATTAACCGGGAGAGGGCTTAGCCCTCTCCCATGAAGGAGACTAAACCAATGGATATGGAAAGAAACGAATTGATGCGCCTCGCAAATAGCGACGACCACAAAGAATATTTGGCGCGGCATAGAGGCCACCTTGAAGAAATGAAAACCTCCAATCGGCAACAACGCCGAGCCGCTGAACGTCTTGAGAAAGACGGCCCTCCAATCTTTGAAAAAGACGAGGTGGTTCACATCAAAGGTCACCCGTTTCGAATTGCGCGTATCGACAGTAAAAAGCTGATCCTACGGCCCGTTCGCGTCATGAAATAAGTAAGGAGAAAGGACGTGTCAGACGCACCATTAAAAGAACATAGAGCTCATTGGATTGCACAAGCGATTTTTCATCAATGTGTCTCTAAGGAAATGATGGAAGTCATAAATTCGGAGAAAGGGGCTTTGGGCAAAATGAATTTCGAAGTCTCGTTCAAAGAGCTTTCATATCTCATGGGCCTTGCATGGATGGAGGGTTGGAACACACACGAGGAAGAAATAGACCTCGAAACTCTAATCCCTTGGCGCTCAATGGATAGCGCCCCTAAAGACGGTACAAAAATCGTTGTCTGGATTGAACCTATTGTTGAGGCGGGGCAGTGCCGAGAACATGCTCACGCCACAACCGCATACTGGACAGATCACAATGACGGTGGATGGGTATGGCATGGTTTAGCTGGCAAAGTTTCCATGTGGGTCCCCCATCCTGAAGAACAAGAGTAATCGTAAGGAGAAAGCAGAAATGATCCATGATTGGAAACAAATGGACACTGCCCCCAAGGATGGGACGCTTGTTTTGCTGATTGTTAAGCAAGAGGAGCATGGCATGGATGACGCGATCCATTCTCGCACCATCGGTTTCAATAATTTCGAAAACGATGGAACTGATAAATGGCTGTTTGCAGGTTGGCACTGGTGCCAAGACTTGTTCGTACAAGGAACAGGCAAGCCGCTTGTGTGGGCAGATTATCCAGCAACACTGCAGGAATATTCAGAATAAATATCAACCCATCTTGAAAGGACTTAAATGATGGAAAAGACTACATCACTCAACTTTGGCGAAGCTATCGTCGCACTCAAAGAAGGCAAGCGCGTTTGTCGCAATGGCTGGAATGGCAAGGGCATGTATCTGTTCTTGGTCAATGGATCAAACTTCAAAGTCAACCGTGAACCTCTTCTTTCGATCATGGGTGAAGGCGCAGAGGTCACTTATCGCCCTCACATCGACATGAAAGACGCAGAAGGCAAGGTTGTTCCTTGGCTGGCTTCTCAGACCGACATGCTTGCCGAAGATTGGGAGCTGGTCAGCGTAGCGGCCTAACAATATGGACCAAAGACCTCGCTGTGAAAGCGGCGGGGCTTTCGTAACCCAAACCGAACAAATGGAACCCACACGATGAACCAAATCATCAAACAAGAAAAAATCAACGGACCCATGCAGGAGGTTTTAGACCCTTGTTGCGGGAGTCGAATGTTTCATTTTGACCGTAACCACCCACAAGTTCTTTATGGGGACCGACGTTCGGAACAACACGTTTTGTGTGATGGTCGCCAGTTGGTCATTGAACCGGATGAATTGATCGATTTCCGCGACATGCCTTATGCGGATGGTTCTTTCAATTTAATCGTTCTGGACCCGCCACACCTACACACAGGCGGGGAAACCTCTTGGATTGTGAAGAAGTACGGCAAGCTCAGTAAAGATACATGGCAGGCCGATATGACAGCAGCTTTCAACGAGTGTTGGCGGGTGCTGGCCAACGGGGGGACACTTATCTTTAAGTGGAATGAGACTCAGATCAAAATCCGCGAAATCCTCGAATGTTTCCCTGAAAAACCGCTGTTCGGTCACACCACGACCCACAACCTGAAAACCCACTGGATGGTCTTCTATAAATCCGTGGGCCAAACAGTTGGCCCGTAACCCTTAACCACCGACGACCACCGTAATTAATGGACAGTGAGAAATGGAATTTCAACAACATCACCTTTGGCTTGATCCGAAATCTCAAAAGCATTTGAAGAATTTTCATTATGCCCTGATTGATGGGAAAGAGGTGCAATTCACTCATTGGCAGTTGTGGCAGGATGGTTCTCAAGTTCCGGCAAATGCCAAATATTTGGGCGTTGGCGATTACCTTCGCGCTCAAGAGCATAAAACATTATTCCTCGCCTTGATCGAAGAACATTACCGAGCTTTTGAGGATGGTTCGAAGCCTGCCGAATACAGGCGCTACGGAGGCCAGTTCACAGAAAAGAATTGGTTCCCAGGCCGTCGCGTGAATCTACGCCGGGGCTATTCAACAAATGACAACCTTTATGGGGTTGTGACCTCGTTCAAGGTCTTTCGCAAGTCTCAGATCATCGGACCGCTGCATAAAACAATTGTTGAGCTTTACGGGCCGGAAGACGAGGAAATCTGCGAGATTGGTATTAAGATTGATGGAGAATAATGAGAAATGAATACAGCTTATTTACTCTTAGCCAGATTTGAAAAACCGACAGTTCATTTGACAGATATCTGCGAAGAGTTTTTCGGTTGCGCTAAAAAAACGGCAATGGAAAAGGCCAAGGCAGGTACACTGCCTGTGCCGGCATTTCGCCTTGAGGACAATAAACGCGCTCCTTGGCTCATTAACATTAATGACTTGGCCTCTTTAATTGATCGTCAGCGTGAACAGGCACAACGCGAATGGACGGGCGACCTTTAATCCTTCTCTGTCAATCGAGAGGGATTAAGGTCCGTATAAATCTGCCACAATGTGTTTAGATTTCTGTGCCCCGTTACTTGCGCCACCTCATCAATGCTATACCCTTTTTCAAACAATCGGCTTGCTCCTTCCCGTCTCAAATCGTGGTATCGCAAGTCTTCAATACCAAGCTTATTTCGCACTCTCTGAAATCCAGCAGTAATCGTTCGGTCATTAAAAGGAAAGATGCGCGGGTCATCCGTCACAGGTTGCCGTAAAATAATTTCATAAGCACCGCCAATTAAAGGCACTTTCATATGATTCCCCACCTTCTTACGTGGGTCTTTTCTATCCCGAACCAAGACAGACTTATCAGTCTTATCTAAATCATCCCACAAGATCGAGCAAACCTCACCGATCCGCATACACGACAAAATTGAAAAATCCAATATGTCTATAAATGGTGTTTTCTGTGGGCTCTTTTCCTCACGCTCTTGCAGACCTTCCTTCAATCGCTCAAGTTCGTCAGATAGTGGTCGGCGGCTCCTTCGCTCAGCCTTCCCCACCAGCTTTAAAGTTTGCAGCGTACCCATCGCCTCTCTGACGCATGTCTCATCAATTGAAACGCCATATAAAGCTTTTGCGGACCGTAGAACTGACCGCAAATTTGATATATCAGCAGCGACCGTCTGAGGTTTCGCCCCGGCACTGTTCCTGTCTTTTGCAAATTCTGTGATGTGCTTCGCTGCCAACCGGTCAATCGTTATATTCGCAATGGAGCAATCCGATATCAATTCCAGCGAATAACGTTTTGAGCGTCCTACCTTCACATGCGGGTCGTTCAAATACTTATGAAGCAAGTCAAACAGCTTGGCACCATGCGGGACATCAGACGTACCATTTTTTTCAATATCCGCAACCTCTCGCTTCCCCCATGCCACGGCCTCTGCTTTTTTTCCGAATGTTTTTGACTTGGATTTCTCTTTGCCATTATCCGCAGAAAACCTTACAAGGCAGCGGTATCGCATACCTGCTTTACCTTCCCTTGGCTGAACTGTATAGTAAGCCACGCTAAAACCCTCCGTACCATTTCCCCTGTCCAACCAATTTGGTACGTTTTTGGTACGGCGTCAAACGAAATCAAAAGCAGTTAAAAGTAATTTAAAGTAATTGAAGTAAAACTACATGCCTCAGAAAAACGCCAAAAACCCACAGAACACAAGGAAAACTCTAGACCGCAGGCTATCCGTGGCACCGATGATGGAGTGGACGGATCGTCATCAGCGGGTCTTTATGCGGGGGTTGACCAAGCAAACGTTGCTCTATACCGAAATGGTTGTCGCCCCGGCGATTATTTTCAGCAAGGATGGGCCCGGGCGGTTTTTGGATTACAGCGATATTGAGCACCCCATTGCCTTGCAACTGGGCGGTAGTGATCCGGCGCAGTTGGCGCAATGTTGTAAAATAGCCAAAGAATGGGGCTTTGACGAATTTAATTTGAACGTTGGCTGCCCCAGTGATCGGGTCAGTGCTGGGCGATTTGGTGCCTGTTTGATGGCAGAACCTGATTTGGTGGCTGATTGTATCAAGGCGATGCAGGATGCCAGTGATATTCCCGTCACCATCAAGCACCGGATCGGGATTGATGATCTGGATAGTTATGAATTGCTCTGTACCTTTATTGAACGGGTGGCGCAAACCGGATGTGAAACCTTTATCATTCATGCGCGCAAGGCATGGCTGAAAGGGTTAAGCCCCAAGCAGAACCGGGAGATCCCGCCCCTGCGCCACGATATCGTGCATATGGTCAAAAAAGATTTCCCACATCTTGAAATTATCCTCAACGGTGGCATTCAAACGGTTGAAGAAGCCGCCAGCCATCTGGACAAAGTTGATGGTGTGATGATTGGACGCGCGGCTTATGAAACGCCCTACATCATGGCAAATGCCGACCAGTTGATTTACGGCGACACACGCCCTGTGATCACTCGTGAAGAGGCCCTTGCCGCCTTTCTGCCTTATGTCGATGACAAGGTTGCCAATGACGTCTATGTCCGGCATATGGCGAAGCATCTGTT
>LLEK01000040.1_pt1 | contig 27560 bp, 36 predicted proteins | sample 595821 | NCBI WGS metagenome assembly LLEK01 (sample SAMN02919311, study PRJNA255460) | bioreactor metagenome | biome: chemostat; feature: culture 2011_25.1; material: sediment; isolation source: day79 25degC chemostat 2011 inoculated with Wadden Sea sediment taken from... | place: Germany: Bremen ...
GTGATACACTATGTGATACAGAAGCTATATTTACACTAAATAAATTCCAAGCAGCACCACTTAAACATTACTCTATGTATGAAAAAAACTTTCAAACAAACTTTGTACTTATAAACTCAAAAAATGCAAATGCCATGACTGGACAAAAAGGTATTGATGATATAAATACTATTTTTTCATCACTTAACTTTGATTTAACTAATCCTATTATGAGTAGTACAGGGGTTATTGGTAATCCTCTACCTATTGATAAAATAATAATAGGGACTAATAATTTTGATTTAAAAAGTAAAAATGGTAAAAACTTATCAGAAGCTATTATGACAACAGATGCATATGCTAAAACGTCTCTTTATGAAGTAAAGCTTGAAGATGGAACTAGTTTTAAAATAGGTTCAGTTGCAAAAGGTGCAGGGATGATAAATCCAAATCTTGCAACTATGCTTTGTTTTATCTGTACAGATGCCGCTATACCAAAAGAAGATATGAAAGAATTACTTGAAATCAACTCTCATACAACTTTTAATGCAATATCTGTAGATGGTGATACATCAACAAATGATACTGTTTTACTATTAGCAAATAAAAAGTCTAACTCTTATGATAAAGAAGCTTTTAAAGAGGCTTTACGATTAGTTATGCATGATATGGCTATGTTGATGGTTGCAGATGGAGAAGGTGCTAAAAAAGCTGTAGCATTTGAAGTTATAAATGCAGCAACTAATGAAGAGGCACAAATTGCAGCAAAAGCTTTATCTAATTCACTTTTAGTAAAAACAGCTCTTTATGGAGAAGACCCTAATTTTGGACGAATCGCTTCAACTATTGGAGCAAGTCGTGTAACTTGTGATGAATTAAAACTAATCATATCTTATAATGATGTAATTGTATTCAATAAAGGGGAAATATGTTTTGATGAAGTTCAAGAAGCTAAAGCATCAAAAGTATTAAAAGAAGATAGTTTTAAAGTTATATGCAACTTAGGTGTAGGAGATAGTTCATTTACAGCATGGGGATGTGATCTTGGATATGAATATGTTAAAATAAACGCAGATTATAGAACATAACATATGCAAAGAGAAATAAATGAAAAGACTATACGACTTAGATACATAAGATTACTTGAAAAATTTAATAAAAAAGCAATTACCCTTTTAAAGTACGATAATTTTGATTTAGAACTTTATAAAAAAGCTACGATAAAAGCCTATGAAGAACTTAAAAAAGCCCAAACTTGTGATTTGTATAGTGAATATCCTGTTGCTGTTAAAAACTTAGCACAGATTATTTTAAATACACTTACTAATCACTCAAAGGATTTTGAAGAAGAAAAAGCAACTATACTCAAACAAGCTAATCTTTTAGAAAAACTAAAAAACAATAATCGATACAAAAAAGATAAACATAAAAAGAAAAAATTCAATGACGGATACTAACGAATCTTTCAAATTAAGTGGTACTTTAAAAAAAATACTATTTTTTAATGAAGAAAATAGTTACTATATAGCTGTACTTGAAAATGATCAAAAAATTTGTGGACAGTATTTTGATACAGATTTAGAAAAATTGGTAGGTGCAGAGATAATACTTACAGGAAATTGGAATACACATAAAAAATATGGTGTTCAATTTGTATTTACTAGTTTAGAATTAAAAGAAGCAGAGATATACTTTTTTTTAACAAAAATTGTAAAAGGTATTTCAAAAAAACTAGCTTTAGAATTAACAAGTAAATATGATGAAGATGAACTTTGCGAAATACTAGATAATACACCTGCTAAACTTTTAGAATTTAAAGGTATCAAAGAAAAAAAACTAACCCAAATAGTAACAAGCTGGAATAAATTTAAACATCTTCGTGAACTAGGAAGTTTTTTAGCTCAATTTGGTGTTACAAGTACTTTTATAAATAAAATATACCAACAATTTGGTGAAATAGAAAATTTAATAGAAAAAATAAAACAAAACCCTTATATGCTTACAAATATAAAAGGTATAGGGTTTAAAAGAGCTGATGAAATAGGTATAAAACTTGGTATTGATAGAGAAAGTGCTTTTAGAATAAGTGCTTGTATGAACTATACCTTAAGAGAGTTTTGTGAAGCAAATGGAAATAGTTCTATTTCAAAAGAGCAACTTTTTACACTACTTGATGATGCATTAAACTTTAAGGATAAAGAACACTTATATGAAGACGCTATTGTTGCTTTATTATCAAAAGAAGAGATAAATGAAACAATTAAAGATAAATTTGCTCCAAATATATATTACTACTCAGAGACAAAAATAATTGAATTCTTTGAAACAAGAGAACACCATAAACAGAAAAAAACTATAATAAAAGATTTTGAAAAATATATAGAGCAAAAACAAAAAACATTAGGTTTTGAACTAAGTGAGGAACAAAAAAAAGCAGTTCAACTTATAAATGAAGGTGAAAATACTATTTTACTTATAGGTTATGCAGGAACAGGTAAATCTACCTCTAGTCGTGCAATTCTTGAACTTCTTGAAGAGATAGCAACTTATGATGATATTCATTGTATGGCATTAAGTGGTATTGCTGCTCAAAGAATTGCAGACACTACAGGATATAAGAGTAGTACAATTCAATCAGCTTTAGTAAAAATGGAAAATAGCGATAAAGACTATTTTTCTTATAAAGTTATATTAATAGATGAAGCAAGTATGGTAAATAGTGTTACATTTTATAAAATACTATCAAAAATAGATCCAGATACAATTCTTATAATAGTAGGAGATGATGGACAGCTTCCTGCTATTGGTGCAGGTGATGTTTTAAGAGATACTATTAGATATGAATTAGCACCTATTTGTAAACTTACAAAAATATATAGACAAAATGAGCACCAAGCAATAGCAGTAATAGCAAATGATATTAGAAAAGGTGAAGTTCCCCAGTATAAAGAAGATTATGAAGATTTTAAATTTGTCGATGTATCAATCCCTAACTACTATACTCAAAAATCAACTTTAAGTGACTATGAGATAAATATTTTAAGAGTAGATAATAATACACAAATATTAAATAACATTTTACATATCACCTCTGATTATATAAAACCTATGTATGAATATATACAAAATAAACAAATAGATAAGTTTCTTACACTTTTTCAAGTTATAACACCTATAAAAAATGGTCCACTTGGAGTTGAGAACCTAAATATAAATTTACAAAAACTTATAAACAATACAAACTCTACAGGAATTCAAACAAAGAAATATGAATACAAAATTGCAGATAAAGTAATACATATAAAAAATGAAAATATGAAAGCAAAAACAATGAGTGCTTATAAAAATGATAGTATTGATTTTGTTGAAAAAAGAGTATTTAATGGACAATTAGGAATGGTAATAAAAGTAGATCATGAAGCTTCAAAATTAATAGTACTTTATCCAAGTGATGATATGGTTGTATTTTATGATTTTGATACACTTGATCATCTTATATCTTTAGCTTATTGTCTTACTATTCATAAAACACAAGGTATGGAGTATGATACTGCACTTATTCCAATGAGTTTTAGTCATTTTATTATGCATAATACAAAACTACTATATACAGCAATTACAAGAGCTAAAAATATGTGTTATATTGTTGGAGAAGATGAAGCTTTTAAAAGTGCTTGTAAAAAACTAGAGATAACAAATCGTCAAACTGTTATTGATGATTTATTATTGAAAAAATAATTAATCTCTTTCGTGTAAAATTTGATCTAATAATTTAAATACATCATTACTTGCATTTTCCATCTCTTTAAATGATGCTAATAATTTATCATAATCTAATTCATCTTTAGCAATCTCATCAAAAATATGATGTGTACCATTATGTACAATTGAGTGTGGCTCATCAAGTTTAGAATAACTTGGTGTATTTGAAAAATACTTTTTCCCTAAACCTTGAGAGTACCATTTACCAAGTCTACAGTTTTTATGGTCAACAAAAGCAAATGCAGGTTCTTCTTCTGCAACAGAAAGATAAGTATTTACTTTCCAAATAACATGATCAAGTTTTGCTAAAGCCATAAAAATTCTATCTGTAATATGACTAAGCCCTGAAAAAGTCTCTTTTGATGTAACCATAACATCACTAATATTAGTAGAATAAATATTTGTATCACTTGCTATATTATCAATTGCTTTTGTCATCATTGCGAACTTATCATTTGTAAGATCAACACTATCTTGTATGGAGTTTACTACATTCGTAATTTCACGTGCAGCTTCTGCACTTCTTGTTGCTAAGTTTCTAACCTCTTGTGCTACAACAGCAAACCCTTTACCTGCTTCTCCTGCTGTTGCTGCTTCTACTGCTGCATTTAAAGATAATATATTTGTCTGAAAAGAGATTTGATCTATAGTTAGTACAGCATCTGCAATATTTGAGGCTTTTGTATTTAACTCAGTTACAACATTATTTATATCTTGAGCATTATCATGCAATAAACTTATCTCACTAACAATACTATTTAATTTACTTTTTGATTCTTCATATGTATTATCTATTTTTTGGGACGAATTTAAATTTTCTCTAGATAACTCTGTAGATTCAGAAATATTTGCTTGTATATCTAAAAGACCTTTTTTTAGATTTTCATTTTCATATTTAAATAATTGATGTAGTTTTTCTTTATCACATTTATCTTTATTATCTTGCTTTATACTATTTTGTTTTATAAGTTGAGATTTTAGATTTTCAATCTCATTTTTTAAAGATCGATTGTCTTGTTTAGTTTGATTTAATTGAATTTTTAAATTCTTAGATTCATCAATTAAATTGTTATTTTTTTTATTTAAGGTCTCTATTTTTTCTCTAGAAACCTCTATTTCCCTTTTTAATTCGCCGTTAAAAAACATAAATAGCCTTATTGAAGTAATTATAAAGCGATTATACTATTAGTTTTATTAATTTTATATGTCTAGTGTTAAAGAAACTTCATCACATATTGGGAAGTGTTTACATTTAATACAGTCAGCCCATATTTTTGTTTCAGGTATAGATTCTTTTGGTATTTCAACAAAATTAAACGACTCAAATAACTCTTTTTTATAAGTCAATACAAGAAGTTTATTAAGTTTTAAATATTTACCTTCATCAATTGTTTTTTGAATAAGTTTTTTTGCAATACCTTTATTTCTATACTCTTGCTTTACAACTAAACTTCTTATTTCTGCTAAATCTGTTGTATGTATATGAAGTGCTACAAACCCAACAATTTCATCATTGTATTTAACAGCTGTATATGATCTAATAGTTGTAGCCATCTCATTACTATTTCTATCTAAAATATTACCATTTTCAACATCTAGTGCAACCAAACTTTGCATACTACTTATATCTAAAACATCTGGTTTAAAAAAAACAATATTATCCATAAAAACTATTCTCCAAAGAGATACGTGGCAATTTTCTTTTCTAACTGCTCTATACCTCTATTTTTTAGATTACTTATAAAAATACCCTCACGGTATTTATGTTTTAATTTTTGAAGATCTGTTTGTTTTAGTTTATCTATTTTTGTAAAAGCATTGATGATAATTTGATCACCTCTTTTAATATGTGTTAAAAAATCATTAACACTTACATCTACATCCAAATTTAGATGTCTTGAATCAATTAAATGTACAAAAATTTGTAATGATGGTCTTTGCTCTAAAAAATCTGTAAGATTTTTATGCCAATCTCTTTTTAAAGATTTTGAAACTTTAGCATAACCAAAACCTGGAAGATCAACAAATCTAGCATAATGATTTCTAGAAGCTTCTTCTCCATAATCTTTAAATGTTATATCAAAATAATTTATTAGTTGAGTTTTACCTGGAGTTGATGAAGACTTTGCAAGTGTTTTTCTTTTTGTCAATGAATTTAACAATGAGCTTTTACCAACATTACTTCTACCTAAAAAAGCGATTTCTGCTTTATCAGGTGGTGGAGAATCATTTAAACTTTGTGCTGATGTTAAAAAGTTAGCATCAACTATTTTTAACTCTTTCACTTTTTCTTTCCTGATTCATTAAGCTTTAATCTAAATTTAACTGGTTCATTTTTACCACCATCAATTCTAGTTCTTCCTGTTTTTTCATCTATATGAATCTTATTAGCAGTAAGTTTTTTACCCTCTTTTGTATCTTCTAAATAACCATTCCCTACTATGATATATTTTTGATCATCAGGATAATAAAATACTTTATCTCCACGCCCTTTTAAAATATTATCTTTTGTTTGGATAGAAAAAGAAACTTTTCCTGTAGCAACATAATCTTTTGGAATTTGTTTTTTTGGATTATCTTTTGCAGGTACAGTGTTTATAACTAATTTTTGACAAAGTAATATATCTTTATTTTTTGTCATTTTTACATCACCTGTAAAAACCATAATTTGTTTTTTTTGATCTGCTTCAAAAAATTTTGCATCAATATCTAAAAACTCTTCTTGAGCATTACTTATAATTGCATTGAATATTAAAAATAATATCAATAATATTTTATTCATTTAAAACCTTTATTCTCATTTGTGCATTTTTTGCTTTAATATAGCTATTTGTAATATCTACATATACATTTGTTCCATCAAATGTATTCTCATCTTTAATCATCTCAAAATCTGTACTATTTTTTGCAATTTTAGTTTCAAGATTGTACTCTAATTGCTCTGTTTGAATATCAGTAGAGTTTGGTAATTGTAATCTTACATTACCATCTAAATATATATCATTTTGAATTTTAACAATATAATCTCCACTAACTAAACTAGTATCTGTATTTTCTTGACTATTTTTAGTTATAACAGTAGCTTCAATAAGTTCTTCTCTTTCTTTATAAAGATAAGTTTCTTTAGCTTGTACAACTCTTTTTAATCCATCTTTAGTGATTTCATAAGCTACAGAATCATAAAAACTCAAAGATGGCTTTTCCTCATCATCTAATTGAATACCTGTTTGCTCTTTTTCATAAAATAATACAGCTATAGATAATATAAGTAATATATATATGAATCTACTTATATCCATAAATCTTTTAACTCTTTTTGATTATCATATTTTAAGATATATTCTATCATCTCACGAACTGCACCATTTCCACCATTTTTTTTACATACAACATTTACTAAAGATTTTATATCATCAACAGCATCACCAACAGCAAAAGAAAGTTGAACTTTTTTTAACATTTTATAGTCATTTAAGTCATCACCTATTGCTGCTGTTTGTTCCCATGTTAGATTTTCTTCATCTAGAATTTTTTGGATAATTTCATCTTTATTATCAGCTCCTTGATAAAAATGATTAATCCCTAATTCTTTTGCTCTTTTTTCAACTATAGCTGATTTTCTTCCTGTAACAATTGCAGCTTTTTTATTTAATTTTTTTGTCCATGATGCTATTCCCATACCATCTTTTACATCAAAATTTTTTAACTCATCACCACTATTTGAATATACTATTTTACCATCAGTTAAAGTACCATCAATATCTAAAATTATTAGTTCAATCATTTTTTATAAAACACCTTTAGTGCTAGGAACTCCCAATTTATTGTTTATATAAAGAGCTCTTCTTAGTGCCACTGCAAAAGCTTTAAAACTAGCTTCTATTATATGATGTTTATTTCTTCCTCTATCTTGTATAATATGACAAGTTATACCACAGTTATTAACTATAGCATGGAAAAATTCTTCAGCTAACTCAACATCAAACTCTCCAACTTTTCCAAATATATCACACTGGTAAACTAAATATGGTCTATTACTTAAATCTAAGGCACAACTAACACTTGCTTCATCCATAACAACTGTTGCATTTCCATATCTTTCAACATTTTCTATAGGAAATATCTCTTTTTTAAGTAATTGTCCTAAAACTATTCCACAATCTTCTACACTATGATGTTGATCAACATGTAAATCACCCTCGCAAGTAAGATTTATATCTATACCACTATGTTTACTAAAAGCTTCTAACATATGATCAAAAAATCCAATGCCTGTATTTATTATGGCATGACCTGTACCATTTTTATCAATACTACATTTTATTTTTGTCTCTTTTGTTACTCTTTCTAACTCTTCCATAATATTTTCCTTACTGTGCTATAAGCATTGCTGTTTTTAGATTATTTGAAGCTTTAAAGTCTCTTGCTTCATCTTCACTTCTAAACCCGCTTATCCAAACTCTTTTTACTTTTTACCTTTAAATAAACCATCTTTTAACACAACTTTGTATTTATTTTCATCAAGTATAAGCTCAAATTTTCTTTTAGTAATTTTTGCACCTTCAATTCTTGCAAATACTCCAACTTGTAAATAATAGTTTCCAACTGTAGCTGTTTCTTGCTTCTCTTCATAAGTTCTTGCAATCTTACCATTAAACCCTAATACAGTTATTTTTACTTTTGCTGTACCTCTTTTTACCATATCTATATCATGGGCTGCTTTATTAGATAAATCAATTATTCTACCTGCTACAAAAGGCCCTCTGTCATTAATTCTTACAACTGTTGATTTTCCATTGTTTAAATTATCTACTCTTACCATTGTATTCATTGGTAATGTTTTATGTGCTGCTGTTTGTGCATACATATTATAAACTTCACCATTACTTGTCTTTTTAGCATGAAAATCTGGACCATACCAAGATGCTATTCCTCTAAATTGATCATTTACATGAGCTACTGTTGGATAATATTTTTTCCCAAAAACTTCATAAGGTCTCATAGTTGCTCTATGCATAGCCTTACTATTTCTTATTTTAGAATTACTACTTCTAGATAAACTTTTTTTGTATTGATTATTTGCATAAGATGAAGAGTTATAACTTTGACTACCATAGTCATATTTTGTACTACATCCAGTAAAAAAAACTATAAGTAGTAAAATTAAAAACTTATTTATAGTTAATAACAAGCTTATCCCCTATTTTTATCATACTAGTTTTTAAATTATTATCTCTCATTAGCTTCTTAAATTTTACTTTATGTCTAGTTGCAATTTTACTTAAAGTATCTCCAACTTTTACAATATAATTAATAGGTCTTTTATATAAATCAGGATCAATCGGTATTGCCAATTCTTGGTTTATACTAAGAATATTACTTTTTAGTTGATTATGTTTTTTTATAATTTTATATCTAATTGAATACTTTCTTCCTATTGAAGCTAAAGTATCACCTCTTTTTACTTTATATATTTCATATTGAGTAGCTTTTAAATTATGTTTATTAGCATTATATCTTGATAATTTTGAGTAAGGTATATATAAATTATATGTATCTTCATCAAGAGGTAAAATATTTCTTTTTATATGTTGATTTAGCTCTTTTAGTTTTTTCTTACTAACACCAATAACATCAGCAACATTTTTTAAAAGGATTCCACCTTTTACATCTATCTTTGCAATAGGATCACTTATACCTCTATTTAATAAATGTGTATTTTCATCTTTAATTAAAAAGTCACTGTTATTCATCATAGCTAAAGCTATAATTTTTCTTATATATCCACGACTCTCTTCAGGTATATATTGTCTTTTAACACCTTTTTGTATAATTAAAAGTTCATCTATATCTGGCTTATATTTCCATTTTTTAACTTTTTTATATACTTTATTTAACTCTCTAAATTTTAATCTTTTTGTTTGATAAGCTCTTATTATTTTTCTATATTCATTTATTCGAGGTTCTTTTCTACAAACCTTATATCCTACATCTTCACAATACATATCAATTGTAGCACGAGTTAATCCTTCAATTACTCTACCTTCACCACAGTTATATGCTACAGCAGCTAAGTACCATTTACCAAACATACCATGTAGTTTTTTTAAGTACTTAACAGCAGCTTCAGTTGACTTTACGATATCCATTCGTTCATCTATAAACTCATTTGTTTTAAGACCATAATGGTTTCCAGTTTTTTCCATAAACTGCCACATACCTTTTGCACTTTTATATGATCTTGCATTTAAAATAAAATTTGATTCTGCCATAACTAAATATAAAAAAGCAGAAGGGATCTCATTTTCTCTTAATACTTTTTTTATCTGAGGAACGAACAAATGCGCATTGTTAAGCTTTTGTGTATATCTATCTTGAGTGAATTTTAATCTTCTTTGGAACTCTTTTTGTAACTTATAATCAGTAATATACTCACTACTGATATCTAACTCTTCTAATACTTTTAAATCATTGTTTACAAACGATGTACTTACTAACGTACCATACGAAAATGTTGCCATACCTAGCAACAAAACTAGTTTAAAAATTGATTTCAAATAAAAACCTTTTATAAATTTAATAACTTTAAGCTATATATTAGCCAATTTTATCTATTAAACTCTTTAAATAGGGCTTTTGCGTTAGTTGTTGTTAAATTTTCTATATCTATTTTATGTAAATTTAAGATTTCTGAAATTTTTTGGGCTATTTCATTTGTATATTTTGGCTCATTCCTACTTCCTCTATATGGATGAGGAGTAAGATAAGGTCCATCTGTTTCAATAATAAGTTTTTCTTGGGGTATTTTAGGAATCATCTCTACTAATTTTTTAGCATTTTTAAAAGTTATAACTCCACCTATTCCAAAATAAAAATTATGTTCTGATAACATTAGTAGATGTTCACTTGCATTATAACAATGTAAAACACCACCTACTTGTTTTGCCTCGTTTTGGAGCAATATTGTTCTACTATCATCTGAAGCATCTCTTATATGAACTATAAGTGGTTTATTTACTTTTTTTGCAAATTCAATTTGAGAGATAAAAACTTCTTTTTGAAGTTTTATATTTTCTTGTTTTTCTGATTCATCTTCTGGTAATCTATAATAATCAAGACCACACTCTCCAATTGCTATACATTTTGGGTGATTTACATATTTTTCTAAGATAGTTATATCATAGTTTTCAATATCATAAGGGTGTACACCAACAGCAAAAAAAACTTCATCATACTTTTCACATAATTCAACTGCTGTTGGTAAATCTTTTGGATCTGCACCAGGTATTAAAAAAGCTTCAACACCATTATCAAGTGCTCTATTAATTACCTCATCAATATCATCTTTATATTGAATATTGTCAAGATGACAATGGGTATCTATAATAGACATTTTGTTACTTTTTTATTAATTAAGCTGCCATTCTATTTTTAACTTCATTTAATAATTCAGGTAATTTAGAGACATCATCTCTTTTTATCCAAGCTGTTATACCGAAGTTTTTAAAAGCATCGTAATCACTTGGCTCGTCTATAATAGCTATTGAAGTATACTTATCTTTACATATTTCATGTTTTTTTTCTTCATAGTCAAATATACTATTAATGTCCAAGATTACTACATCTGCATCACCATCACAACCGCTGTGGATAAAACAAATATCATAACCTTCTGCTTCTACATCTTCAAAACTTGAAATTTTCATAACTTTTCTCCGAGATCATTTATGTACTATTCTAACTAAACCTATCTTATGTAATTATAAAATATATCTAGCTGTATCTTCATTTTGTGCTATATTTTCAAGCTTTTCATGAACTAATTCTTTAGTTACAGTTATTGTTTCTCCACTTTTTTCATCAGCTTCAAAACTAATATCTTCTAAAACCTTCTCAATAACAGTATGCAATCTTCTTGCACCTATATCTTCTGCTTTTTCATTTGCACTAACACTTAGTTTTGCAAATGCTTTTATAGCTTCATTATCAAACTTTAACTCTACACCTTCTACATTTAAAAGTGCTTCATATTGTCTAAGAAGTGAATTTTTCGTATTTGTTAATATCTTATAAAGTGCATCTTCATCTAAAGGATTTAACTCAACTCTTAAAGGAAATCTTCCTTGAAGTTCTGGTAATAAATCACTTGGCTTACTAACATGAAAAGCCCCTGCTGCTATAAAAAGTATATGATCAGTTTTTATCTGTCCATATTTTGTATGAACACTACTTCCTTCAACTATAGGGAGAAGGTCTCTTTGAACTCCCTCTTTACTTGGGTCTTGGTTTTTATTATTGTTTCCTGTTGCAATTTTATCTATCTCATCAAGAAAAATAATTCCACCATTTTCACATCTATTTATAGCTTCAGTTTGTAAAGACTCTTTATCAAGTAAATTATCACTAGCAGCACCTCTTAAAAGCTTTTTAGCTTCTTTGATTGTTACTTCTTTTTCAATCTTTTCTTTACCCATTTTACCCATCATATTATTTATACTATCACTAATAGCACTCATATCCATAGGTAAATTACTATCAAGTATCTCTACATGAGTTTTTTTAGGTAACTCTATAGTTATTTTTTTATCATCCATTTGACCACTTACAACTTTATCTTCCATCATGTTATAAGTTTTTATAAATGAATCTTTTGCATTTGCACTTGCTGTTTCTGGAAGTGGTGGTACTAATATTTCAACAATTTGTTTAATAACTTCTTTATCTATTGAACCTTTAATTTGGTCTTCATATTCTCTTGTTACCATATTTACAGATTCATGAGCTAAATCTTTAATCATAGATTCAACTTCTCTTCCAACATAACCAACTTCTGTATATTTACTAGCTTCAACTTTGATAAAAGGTAAACTCATCATTTTAGCCATTCTTCTTGCTATTTCTGTTTTACCAACACCAGTACTTCCTATCATTAGGATATTTTTTGGCATTATCTCATCTTGCATTTCACGATCAAGTTGCATTCTTCTATATCTATTTCTTAAGGCTATTGCTATAGTTTTTTTAGCATCTTTTTGCCCTATAATATAATCATCTAAATATTCAACTATCTGTTTTGGAGTCATATCCATTATTTATCATCCTCATCTAAAGTTAATGTTTTTATATTTTGATTTGTATATATACAAAGCTCACCAGCTGTCATAAGAGATTCTTTAACTAACTCTAGTGGTTCTAGTTGTGAATGTTTTTTAAGTGCACGAGCTGCAGCAATAGCAAAATTTCCACCACTTCCTATACTAGCCAAACAACCATCTTCAGGTTCAACAACATCGCCAGTTCCACTTAATATAAAAATGTTTTTTTCATTAAGTACAAGCATCATAGCTTCTAATCGTCTTAATGTTTTATCTTTTCTCCACTCTTTAGAAAAATTTATAACTGACTTTAATAAGTCCCCTTTTGTATTTTCTAAATGTTCTTCAAACATATCAAAAAGGTTAAAAGCATCTGCAGTACTACCTGCAAATCCTGCTAATATTTTTCCATTATATAATGTTCTAATTTTTGTAGCATTATTCTTTAAAACTGTATCACCAAATGTAACTTGACCATCTCCACCTATTACAGCTTTACCATCTTCACTTTTATAAGCAAGTATTGTTGTAGCATCAAACATATATTAAACCTCTGCAATTACATCAATCTTAGCCATAGCATGAATACCATTACCAAGTTTACAATCAGCTTCAAATATACCTATTGTTTTTATTTTACTTTTTAATGTTATTTGTTTTTTATCAATAGCAATTTGTGCTTGTTCATACATAACTTGTTGGATCTCTTTGTTTGTAACACTTCCTATTAAGTGTCCATTTGCTCCAACTTTATGTTTTACTGTAAATTTAAAATTATCAATTTTCTCTTTTATATCATTTGCTTCTTTTATTTCAGCTTCTAAAGTAGCTTTTATTTTAGCTTGTTCTTTTGCCCATTCTTCTAAAACTTCAGGCGTAGCATGTTTGGCAAAGCCTTTTCCTACAAGGAAATTTTTACCATAACCATCTTTAACTTCTTTAACTTCTCCTGTTTTTCCAAGAGACTTTACATCTTTTATTAATAATACTTTCATATTTTCATCCTATATTATTTAATTTTGGAATAATAGCACATATAACTTAAGTGATTTATTTAGTTAATATTTTATCCAATACAACTTGTAGTAAATTATGTTGTATAGGTTTTGTCAACCATGCTTTTACACCTATATCTTTTGCAAGTTTTTGAACCTGTATAGTTATTCTATCAACTAATATAACTATTGGTATATGATCATATAATATATCATTTTTTATCAATCTAACAAGTTTATCACCATCTGCATTTGGTGTAGACAAATCACAAAAAACTAAATCTATATCATTCTCTTTTATTCTATTATAACCATCTGTACCATTATTACACATCAGTACACTATATCCATTATCTTGTGCAACTTTTTTTATTGTATATCTATTAAGTGTTGTATCTTCAACAACAAGTATAGTTTTATCTTCTGTTACAATAGCTTCATCTAAAGCTAGACTTAAATAGTTATTAAACTGTTTATCAAAATAAATAGTTAAATTTTCACAAATAGGATCATCATATATACCATTTGATGTGTTACTTACAGATAGAGCTATATAGTCTTTCAATTCCATAAAAAGTGTACATAAAGCAGGGTTAATTCTTAATCTATCAGATCTAATTTCATCTAATAAATCTTCGGACTTGTGTGTTACTGAAACAACATCAAACATCCCTAATAAATCTGCTGTACCTTTTATAGTATGAATTGATCTAAATACTTCGTCAATATTTTCTTTTTCATAATTACCATCTTTTAGTTCTAATAAAGTATCTTCTAAACTTTTTAACTTATTACTAAACTCATCATAAAAAATATTTTGGTCAATTTCCATTAAATCTTTACCCACTTTTAATAGAATATAGATATTATACAACAAAAGGTTTAAAAAGATGAAAATGATTGAAATTATTAATGATAGGCTAGATGAAATAAAAGATGAAGTTTTACTTTTAGTTGATAATCAGAAGATAAACCTTACAGATAAAAATGCCTTAATGCAACCTCTTGTAGAAGAGAAAAAAGTCTTAGAACACACCTTGGTTTACCTTGAAAAAATACAAAATACCAACTATAAAGGCTTATGTGGAGGGGGTTGATTATATTTAAGTTAAACTATAGCTTAAATTTAGTAAACTTCGCTTTCCATTTGTAATAATTATATTACAATATGAGAACATATACCAATCAGGAGGTCCAAGATGGCTTTAGATCAGGACGTAAAATTAGAAATTATTTCTAAACACCAAAGAGACGATAAAGATACAGGTTCTGCAGAAGTACAAATTGCAGTATTAAGCGCACAAATTGCTAGATTAACAGAGCATTTAAAAGAAAATCATAAAGATCATCATTCAAGATTAGGTCTATTAAAAATGGTTGGAAAAAGAAAAAGACTTCTTAAATATTTAAGAAGAACTGATTTCGCTAAATTTACACAATTAGTTTCAGATTTAGGTATCAGAGCTAAATAGATTTATTTTATTTAATCAACTAAAAAGGGAAACAACAAAGTTGTTCCCTTTTTTTATTCTTAAAAACAACTTTATTCAAATAAAACAAAAATTGTCTTAATTAAATTATTACAATATTTCATGTACAATCTAAATAATTAAAATTTAGGAATCCTATGTTACTAACTAAAAAAAGTGAATATGCCTTATTATCATTAGTAAGTATAGCAAAAAGTCATGAACCAAAAAATGTAGATACGCTATCTACAGAATTAAACATTTCAAAATCTTTTTTAGCAAAAATCTTACAAAATCTTGCAAAAAATGGAATATTAAATTCATATAAAGGTAACAATGGTGGATTTACTCTAAAAAAAGATTGTGGAGAATTAACCATAATGGAAATAACAACAATAGCAGAAGAAAAATCACCCTCTGTTTTTGAATGTACTACAATGAGTGGTACTTGTTCTTCAAGTTACAATGGTTCTTGTACAGTATTTCCTCTTCTTGCAAATCTTCAAAATAAAATCAACGGCTTTTTAGATAATCTAACATTAAAAGATATTATTGAATAGAAAATAAAAGAGCCTATAAGGCTCTTTTATATATTACTTTTTAGAAACTTGCCCAGTCATCTTCTTCTGTATTAGATGTTACAGGAGTAATATTTTGTGTATTTGATTGTTTTGGAGTTTCTACTTTTTTAGAAGTTCTTTTTTCAGAACTAGTGTTTACAATGGGAGACTTTACCTCATTTGATCTTCTATTTGAAACTTTACTCTTTACAGTATCTTTACCTTTAAACTCTTTTTGATCTGCACTTTCAAGTACCATTTTAGCTATCTCATCTGTTTGTACTGCTACTTCATGTGTTTGACTTGCGATATTTGCATTTTCCTGTGTTTGTCTATCTAAAGAGGTTACTGCATCATTTATTTGTACTATCCCTTGTTGTTGCTCTTTAGAAGCTGTTTCAACACTTGATATCAAGTCAATTGTTTTAGATATAGATTCATTTAAATGTGTATAACCATCTATCATCTTATCTGCTATTTTTTTACCTGTATTTGCTTTTGTTGTAGCATTTTCAACTAATGTTTTAATCTCATTTGCTGCTTCTGCACTTCTTGCTGCTAGATTTCTTACCTCTTGTGCAACTACGGCAAATCCTTTTCCTGCTTCCCCTGCTGTTGCTGCTTCTACTGCTGCATTTAAACTTAAAATATTTGTTTGGAATGCAATTTGATCAATAACTTTTATTGCTTCGTTTATAGATGTTACCTGCTCATTTATTTCATCCATAGCATTTGTTGTTTGGGTTGCTAAGTCTTGTCCTACTTCAGCTGATTTTGTTACTTCCCCTGCATGGTTTGACATCTGTACTACATTGTTTGTTGTACTTGAAATATTTGAAGTAACCTCTTCTAATGCTGCTGCTGTTTCTTCTAATGCTGCTGCTGATTTATTTGAATTTTGATTCAATGTATCTACATTAGTTAATAATGTCTGACTACTTTTATCTAAAGTCAATCCATTTTGTTTATTTTCAACTAACATACCTGTAATTGATTCACCTAAAGAATTTACACCATTTGCAAGTTTTAATAAATGCTCTTTTACATTTCCTGTCTCAACTCTATTTATGTAATTATAATTAGTATATTGATCAAGTACTTCAAGTACAGAAGCAATATTTTTTTCTATATTTGTTCCCATTTGATTTAAAAGTCTTGTTAACTCTTGAAGTGCTGGATTTGAACTGTTTACATTAACCCTTTGACATAAATCACCTTGCTCAAATTCTGCAAGAATTTCTATAGTTTTATCTATAGTTTCTCTATCTTCTTCAATAGCAACTTTTGTTAACTTGATATTTTCATTAACAACTTTTGCCATAATACCAATCTCATCAATACTATCTGATTCTAAATCTTTTACATCAGTAGCTTTTCTATTTAAATAATCAAAAAAACCAATTAATCCTTCTTGAAAATTCTCTAATCTTTTTACTATAACTCTATTTATAATATATAATACAAGTAATCCTATAACTACTAATATAACCATTGTAAATATTATAATATTATTCTGAATTTGATTTGGAGTACTTAAAACTTCTGCTTCATCAATCTCACTTAAAATAGCCCATGTGATATCATCTCCTATTTTAATATTAGTAAATGATGATAATACAGGATTACCATTATAATCTATTACAATTTTTGTATCAGTTTTTCCTGCAAGGGCTTCATTACTAGCTTCTGTATCTACATTTGTACCATTTAAAAATGATGCTTGTAAACTATGTCCTTTAGGATCAAGGAAACTATCACTTCTCATCAATTTATCTGTACCTACTAAATAATCTTCTTGAGAAGCCCCATAACCTTTTCTAAACTGCATAATTTTATTAATACTTTTATCAGATATTTGAAAAACTAATATAGACTTAAGCTCTCCATCTATAAATACTGGTGACCCTATAAACATTGCTGGTGCTCCTGCACTTGGAGCATAAGGTTTCATATCTACAAATGCTTCTTTTTTACTTTGTTTAACTTTTCTATAAATTTCACCAAGTCCTGAACTTTTTAAAGGTCCACTAGCAACATTTTCACCATAATCAGATTCTTTAGCTTGAGTATACATAACATGACCATGTGCAGTAATTAGAAAAATATCATAATAACCATAATCTTTTACATAACCTTGAAAAAACTCCTCATGTGTAGATTTAGCTTTTTTTGCTAAAGGATTATTTACTGGATATTTATCATCTGCTTTAACATTAAGAACTTTCTCTACATTATATAAATCATTATGTAAATCAATAATATTTTTACTTCTTGCTAAAACATGTATATCACTTACTCTTTCTTCAAAAAAGTGTTTTAGTTGTGTAGCTTTACTATCTCTAACTGCTGTTAATGTATTGTAGCTTTTATCTATTAGTGCTCTTTTTGCATTACTTATTGATATAGTAGATAATACTATAGATAATATTAACATTGCCACTGTGATAAGTATAAGAATTTTTTGTTTTATGGTCATTTTTTTGAACATAAATTTCTCCTTTAATTTAGAAAACTATTTGTATTTAGTTTTTTTTATAATCACTTTAATTATCCTATATTTAATATTAAAGTATATATTTTATACCAAAAAAAATTTCCAAGAATTATATAACTATCTTTTTTGTATAATCTTTCTACAATTATAAATATAGGATATAAACAATAATGAAATTCTTTCACATTTCACATACAGATATGGATGGCTACGGTTGCCAACTAATCTCTAAAAAAATTTTTCAAGATGGGTATTTTTTAAATGCTAACTACGGTATAGAAGTTAAATTTTGTATCAAAGATGTACTAAATAAAATGCTTTTATGTAACAAAGAAGATGAAATACTCTTTATTATAAGTGATCTTAACCTTTCTATTGATGATTCAAAAGATTTAGATAAAAAAATAAATAAACTAAATAATGAGGGTTATAATATTACTCTACAACTTTTAGATCATCATGGAACAGGTTCAAAAAGTGCTAAAAAATATGATTGGTATTTTTTAGATACAAGTAGAAGTGCCACAAAAATAACATACGATTATTTTATGGAAAACTATGAAGAATTTGCCAATAAATGTGAACCAAACTTCGATAAATTAATTGATGCCATAAATGCAGCAGATATTTGGCTAGAAGACCATAGTCTCTTTGAATATGGAAAAGTTTGTATGAGCATGGTATCAAAAGCATATGAAATAAATGGTATTTTATTTGGAAAAGACCTAAGAGAATATAAACATTTTTTATTAACTAGTGCTATAAAATTTGTAGATAAAGAAGATGGTTATATATTGCTTGATGAAGCTGTATATTACAATAAAAAGAAGTTTTTAAACAGTTCAGATAAAAATAATACTCTTGATAATTTAAGTTCATCATATTTAGTAGGCTTATTAGATAGTAGAAAAGATGAATTAAGTATTTACTACAAAGAGCATAAAGGATTACTAACATACTCTTTAGGAAATATCTCTATTCCTGCAAATGCTTTTTTAAAAGCAAACCCAGATTATGACTTTTTTATAGATATGGGAAGACGTGGAAAAGCTAGCTTTAGAGCAGATAACAATATAGATGTATCTTCTTTAGCTGCTAAACTAGCAGGTGGAGGAGGTCATCCAAATGCAAGTGGTGCTGCATTTGAAGACTTTAAAGAAACAGTACTTTATGAAGATGTAAAAATATATATTCAAAATAAATTAGACAATTGTGAATAAAGTATGAAAAAGTTTATAGCAAAATCACCAGCATCAAAGAAACTATTAAATATAGCTCAAATGTCATCGGATCTTCCTGTAAATATACTTATTATCGGACAAAGTGGTGTAGGTAAAAAAATATTAGCTCAACATATCCTACCAGATGCTTCAATATTTGATGCAAAACTTTTAGAAGAGTCTCTTTTAGATAAAAATAATACTATTGATCAATACACTCAATTAATTGTTACAAATATTGATTCAGTACTAAATAGAGAAGAGTTTTTAGAAAAACTAATAAATATAAAAATTGTTGCAACAACGAAAATACTCCCATCAGATATAGAAGAACAATTTGCAATAAAAATGGATATACCTCCACTTAAAGAAAGAGAAGAAGATTTAGAGGCTCTTATAAAAATATATATAGATGAAGCAAAAAATATATATGAAATCAATACAGATATAAAAGATATTGATATAGATTTATCAAACAATGGAATCTCACTAAAAAAATCTATTTTTAAAAATTTATTTTTAAAGTCTATGAATGACCAAGATATGATGGAAAGTTTAGAACAATTTATATCAACAAAACTAAAAGAAGAGTTTACATATAAAGATTTACTTGAGTATTTTGAAGTACCTCTTTTAGTTGCTGCAAAAAAACAATATAAATCTCAACTACAAATGGCAAGTAAATTAAGTATAAATAGAATAACACTTAGAAAAAAAATAGACCAATACTTTAAAAACAATCCAATAGAAAACTATAAAGAGTCCCAATGAAAGATTTTTATGAACAATTAATTGAAAATGATTTAAATCCATATTTATTATTTGATTCAAATGGTAAAGTGAAAAGTTATAATAAAGAAGCAGAGTTTTTACTAAACTTTGTAAGTATCAAAGAGTTATTTCAACTGGCTGTCTCAAATGCTAGTTTAAACTTTGGATTTAATCATAAATATATATCGCTAAAATTTAATAAACAATCATACTATGCAATACTTGTTGGATATGTTAGTGATGAAGAAATAGCACTTAGACTATATAAAGTTGTTTCAAATAATATTCACACTATAAAAGATGAAAAACTAAAATTAGTAAATATATTTAGTCTTATTGATTTATCAAAAAACAGTACCTTACTTAACTCATCTTTAGAGATAAATGAACTATACGATATTTCAATTCCTGAAATAAAAATAAATATAAATGACTTTTTACTTTGTTTAAATGACTGTTTTTCACTATTTACTAATGATAAACTTATATCACTACAAGTACAAATAAAAATTGGTGAATATGAAATTATCAATGAAAAAAAATGTAAAATAATCGCCTTAGAGTTTATATCAAACGAGAAAATAGCCCTTGATAAACCTATGGAACTAAGTCTTGAAGATAAAGCAACAAAATCAAATGCAAATATATTTTTTGAACACAATACTATAAAACTAGAGCTTCCAATGATTTTATAATTGTATATAATTTATACAACTATACTCTTTTAAAGGTTTCTGAATTTGCTATAATTGTATACTTTTTTTTATAAGGATAGTAGTATGACTCCAGAAATTTCATATATAATAGACACGTTTTTTGCAATATTTGCTTTTGTACTAATCATATTCATGGTGCCTGGTTTTGCTATGCTTGAAGCCGGAATTGTTAGAACAAAAAATGTTACAACAGTACTAATGATAAATACAATGATATATGCTATTGCATCTATAGCATTTTTACTTATAGGTTATTCTGTAGCCTTTGGTGATTTTGGAAGTGATAATATGAGCCAGTGGGCTACTGTATTATTTCAAATGGCTTTTGTTGGTAAAGTTATAAATATTATGAGTGGTGGAGTTAGTGAAAGAGCTAAAATAATTCCACTTGGGGTTTTTGCAATAATCATGGCAGCATTTATATACCCTACAATTGTAAATTGGTCTTGGGGTAATAATATGTTAGAAGGAACAATATTAAATCTATCTATGTATGACTTAGCTGGAAGTAGTGTTATTCATTCAACTGGTGGTTGGGCACTATTAGCTGCTATTTTAATTATAGGTGCAAGAAAAGGAAGATACCCTAAAAGTGGTGGAGTTAGAGTAATTCCTGCTTCAAATATTCCTCTTGTAACTTTAGGTGCTTTTCTTTTATGGATTGGATGGTTTGGATTTAATGGAGGAAGTGTAGGAAGTATCGCTTCTAAAGAAAGTGCTAATGCAGTTGCACTAACTATTTTAAATACAAACACAGCAGGTTTAGTAGGAGCAATAGTTGCTGGTATACTTATGTTACTTAAATATAAGAAAATAGATATCACTATGGTACTAAATGGTGCTTTAGGTGGATTAGTTGCAATTACAGCAGGACCCGATTTATATAATATCTATGAACCTATTATTATAGGAGCTGTTGGTGGAGCACTTGTAGTATTTGCTGTACCATTTTTTGATAAATTAAGAATTGATGATCCTGTTGGTGCATTATCTGTTCACTTAGTAAATGGAATTTGGGGAACATTGGCTGTTGGTATATTTGCAAGTAACCCAAATGAAGGAATTACATTCTTTGGACAACTAAAAGGTGTAATTGTAATTGGATTTTTTGCTTTTATAAGTAGTTATATTGTATTATTTATAATAAATAAATTAATGCCATTAAGAAGTACAGGTGATGAAGAGCTTGAAGGACTTGATGTAAATGAGTGTGGGGTGGAAGCTTACCCTGAATTTAAACGAGCATTTTAATAATAGATAAAAGGAATCAAAGAATGAAAAGAATAGAAGCAGTAATTAAGCCATTTAAATTAGAAGACGTAAAAGAAGCTTTAACAGAAGCTGGTATAACAGGAATGACAGTATCAGATGTAAAAGGTTACGGAAGACAGCAAGGGCATAGTGAACTATATAGAGGCGCTGAATATGTGGTTGATTTCTTACCAAAAATAAAACTTGACATGATAGTAGATGAAAAAGATGTAGAGATGGTAACAGATATTATTGTAAAATCTGCAAGAACAGGGAAAATTGGAGATGGTAAAATCTTTGTAAGTCCAATAGAAAAAATCATCAGAATTAGAACAGGAGAAGAAGACGAAGAGGCAATATAGCCTCCTCTTCTTTCCTTAGCTAAAAATATAATTCAAAACTTCCAAATCAAAATATATCAAAACTAAAAATAACAACGTACTTATAAAAACAGCACCAGTTACACTATAAGGTTTACACTTATAAAGGGCTGCTATATTTACATTGTTTACTGCAAGTGGTGTTAGAAGAGATATCATAAGTATCATAGATATATCAACAGGTAAACCTGATACTAAAATAACACCCATACCAACTAGTGGTAAAAATATAAGCTTAGCAAAACTCACACTAAAACTAAGTTTATAGTTTTGCTCTTTTATCTCAACGCCACTAAGATATACACCAAAAATAATAAGCTGTAAAACTATAGTTGCATAAGCCCCCATTTGTAAAACCAAATCTAGTTGAGGATGAATAGTAAAACCTCTATAGTTAAAATAAAGTGCAAATAAAGCAAACCAAATAATAGGTATCTTTAGCATTTGAAAAAGAGACTCTTTAAAGCTAAAAAAGCTTTTTGCAAAAAAATAAACACCTACAGTGTATATAAAAAATATATTTGCAATATTTATAATACTTGTATAAGGTACACTACTTTCTCCAAATAGTGCAATACCTAAAGGGATACCAAGATTTCCAGTATTTCCTATAAGAGAAGCTGCTATAAATATAGACTTTTCTTTCTCATCATCAAATAAAAATCTTGAAATAATAATAAGTATAAATAAAACAATCGTAACAATAATAAAATACAAAAATGGTGTAAAGACAAGATTATAGTCAATAGGAGCACGAGTAAGTCCCCAAAATGTCAACATAGGTTGTAAAAAATATATTGATATAAGTATAAGAGTTCTCTCATTTATATCATCTTTAAATATTTTTTTTGCAATAAAACCAAGTAATATAAAAACATAAATAGATGTTATAGCTAACAGTGTAGACAAAGATTAAAATCCTGAAATTATAAAATCTATAGCATTTATTATGTCAGATCTATTATCTTCTAAAGAGCTTACTTTTGTCCCTATATTATTTAGTGATATAGCTGCTATTTGTGTTGTAATCATTATAAACTCTGTATTATTGATAATAAACTTTGGATTTACCGTATTATTGTATGGCTTTTTTATTCCAAGAGGAACAACAACTCTTGTATTTAAGTCACTTAAAATATCATTTTGTATATCTAATAGATATGGAATTTGTTGGTTTGTTAATTTATTCAAATTTTTATATACATCAAATTGAGCCATTAAAAACTCCTAAGCCCATCACTAAAAACTCCATTTTCTTCTATATCTTTATTATAAGCTTCTATAAACTCTTTATTTTCTTCTTTCCAACTTTTAATCTTCTCTTGTCTTATTTTTTCTTCAAGAGTTTTCTCAAGAGTACTTGATAAATTTATATCATACTCTTTTGCTTTTTTTATTAAATCAGAATTTATACTTAAGTTTGTTGGTTTTTTCTTTGCACTTTTATCGTATAACATTGTCACAGCTTATCCTTTATACGCATTTTATATATGCATATATTATACACCATACTTATTTATTTGTTTCTTAACACTAAAATTGTACACTTCAAACTATGAGAATAAACAGAAATATAAAACAAAATTGGGCTAAAACATACACTAGTAATGCTAAAGAGATACTATACCCAAAAAGTGAAGAACAAATAATTCATATAATAAAATACTGTAATGAACACAATAAAAAATTAAAAGTAATAGGTGGTGCAGATAGTTACAATGATATATACTGTCCAAATGAAAATGGAATACTTTTAAGTCTTGAAAAATTTGCAAAACTTTTAAGTGTAGATGAACAAAATCATACTGCTACTTTCCAAGGTGGTATGATGATGCCAAATCTTATAAAACAGCTAAAACCTTACAATCTAGCAGTATCAAATTTAGGGACAAATATATTTGATAGTGTTGCTGGGTCTTGTTCTACTGGATATCATGGAAGTGGTATAAACTATAATATATTTAGTTCATTTGTAAAAACTTTTGAATTTATAACCCCAACTGGTGAAAAAAAAATAATACATAACACAGATGAAGAGTTTAATATATATGCAGTGAGTTTAGGAGTACTTGGAGTTATTACAAAAATAACACTTCAGTGTGAACCATCATTTAATCTTGAAGTAGTAGAAAAAAAGATGAGCTTTGAAGAGATTGAAAAAAACTTTGATGAACTACTACAAAACAATGATCACTTTAAATTTATTTGGATACCACATACAGATGATTTTATGATATGGCTAGGAAATAGAACAAAACAAAAAGAATCAAGTAATTTTAAAAAATTTATGACATACTTTACAACAGGGATAATTATAAACAATATCTTTCATGAGTTTTTACTTTTCTTTGCTTCATTTAAAAGAAGTTTAGTAACTAAGATAAATCCTCTTATGTCAAAAATACTTATTCCAAAATATAACAAATCAGTATGGAAATCTTACTGGGCATTTTTTTTACCACACCTACTAAAACAAGATGTAGTTGAATATGCTTTTAACATAAAAGATACATTTAAAGTATTTCGAGAAGTTATAGATACAATAAAAGAGAAAAATATTTATGTAGATACACCTATTGAAGTTAGATTTGTAAAAGCTGATAATTATTGGCTTAGTCCAAGTTCAGATTATGATACTTGTTGGATAGGTACAAAGATACATTTTCCTTATGGAAGAAAGCCAGAATATTTAGAATATTTTACAACTATAGATAATATACTTTTAAAATATAATGGTAGACCACATTGGGGAAAACAGTTTCGTATAACAACAAAAGATTTTAAAAAAACTTACCCAAAATGGGATGGATTTTGGGAATATGTAGAAAAAGAAGACCCAAAAGAGACCATGCAAAATGATTTTATAAAGAGACTCAGAGGTTAATATGGAAGAAAAGTTCATAACTTGTCCTTACTGTTTACAAAATATATCTATATTACTTGATACAGGAGTTGAAGGAAGATATAATATAATTGATGACTGTGAAGTATGTTGTAGGCCTATAGATATAACATATAAAGTAGAAGATTTAGAAGTTATAGAGCTATATTATAACTCAATAGAAGGAAATGAGTTTTAAACCTTGTCTTTATTAAGATTTTCACTTTCTATCTCTATTAGAGTTTTTTCAAGATTTAAAATAAGATTGTTAGTACTGTTAAACCATATTTTTATAAGCATATCACTTGCTTGTCTTCTTATAAGAGTGTCCATAGCTTCAGATACTAAGCTAGCATATAAGTGTTGGGTTTCTAACCTCTCTATATTTCTATCTATTCTTTTTTTAGTTTTTTTAATTCAAATAAAGTTATGATTAGCTCCTTCTTTTATTTACTATAGGGAATAGTAAAATTATTTTAACTCTTATATACTTAATTAAAACTTTCACTATAGGGAATATATGTTATTGTATACAGAGATAGATTCAAAAGAAATAAATGACTTTTATAAACAAATTGCTAAAAATGTAAAAAAGATACGAAAAGAAAAAGAGATGACTCAAACAGATCTTGCCTTGAGTATTGGTCATAAGTCCGTTAGTACCATAGGGAAAATAGAAGCTGGTCTTGAAAATAAACATTATAATATAGAACAACTATATAAAATTTCTAAAGTTTTAAACATAAATATAAAAGAGTTATTTTAAAACTTGATTTTTTTCTATATTTTTTAACTCTTTTTGAATATTAATAACAAAATCGTGCATGGTGTGTTGCCAGACATTTACCATAGAGTCATTAGCCTTATGCCTTAAAAGAGTTTCGATAGTACTAGATACAAGTTGTGCATATAAATACTTGCTTTCTAATTCTTCTATATTTTCATCTATTTTTATTTTTAATTGTTTTATTTCTTCTAATGTCATAATTTGTTCCTTTAAATATAATCTTGTATATACGATTATTATATCAACAAAAATATTTACATAATCTTATATATAAGATTGTAATTTTTCATAAGTTCGTATAAAATCTACTCTTATATTTAAGATTGGACTTTGAAATGAATATAGGTAGTATAAAAAACTTAACAAAAAAAGAGATTCAAGATTTTCATATAAAAGTTGGTAAAAATGTAGCAAAGTTTAGAAAAGAAAAAAAGTTAAGTCAATTAGAGTTATCCTTACTGTTAGGATACAAGTCTCCTTCACAAGTAGCAAGTAGTGAAATATGTTATAAAAATTATCATTTTAATATAGAACAACTTTTAAAGTTATCCATAATATTTCAAGTTGATATATGTGAATTTTTTTAAATGAAATAGACGAATATAGCTATTTTAATAAAGAGAAAAAAAGAAGATTAGTCTCTGCTTTCTATTTCCATTAGAGCTTTTTTAATATTAAAGATAAGATTGTCCGTACTATCAAGCCATATTTTTATAAGCATCTCATTTGCTTGTCTTCTTATGAGTATACCTAATGCTTCAGATATCAAACCTACATACAAATATCTACTTTCTAATTCTTCTATATTTGCATCTATTCTTTTTTTTAATTGTTTTAATTCCTCTAGTGTCATATAATCTTTATCCATTTACTAATCTGTATATACAGATTCTATCAAAATAAAAATTAATACAATCTGTTATTACAGATTGTATTGGAGTAAAAAATAAAATACTATTACTCTGCTATTAAAGAGGATATAAAATCAATGAATAACTATAAAAGTGTAGAGAATTTTACAGAGCAAGATAGAGAAAACTTTTTCAAAAAAGTAGGAGTAAATGTAAAGCGTATTAGAAAAAAGCATAATATATCACAACTAGCACTTTCAAATCTTCTAGGTCACAAATCAACATCTTTAGTGTCTGGTGCAGAGATATATTATAATAAACAACACTTCTCTTTAGAACACTTATGTTT
>LLEK01000041.1_pt1 | contig 26700 bp, 35 predicted proteins | sample 595821 | NCBI WGS metagenome assembly LLEK01 (sample SAMN02919311, study PRJNA255460) | bioreactor metagenome | biome: chemostat; feature: culture 2011_25.1; material: sediment; isolation source: day79 25degC chemostat 2011 inoculated with Wadden Sea sediment taken from... | place: Germany: Bremen ...
AAGATTTTGGGACCTGATATACAATAGTGGAAACTTTACTAAAACTTTTAAACTATTAGTAGAAAATAAAAGTGTATATGAAACATTTTATGATTTTACAAATTATATATACAGTCAAACTCACTCAACATGGCAAATATCATTAGATAGATTAGCAAAGTTTTTATTTGAATTTATAACGATAGAACAAAAACAAGATAAACAAATAGTTGCAGATATTCTTGTAAAAGATATTTTAAAAGTAAGTGGAAGAAAACTACCAAAGTTTTTGAAAGAATATAGCCCCATAAGAGAAAGATCAACTGGTACAAATATAGATACTAAAAATAAAAGACAACAAAAAAGGGGTTAATTTATGTGTTTAATAATAAGTGCTATATTTAGTTATTTAGCATATAGTTTTTATATGGAAGGAAATAATTTAAACGCTTCTATAAATGCTTTTATAGCTGTGTTTTTTATAGGATTATTAATAAGAAATATTTTGAAAACAAAAAAAGAAAGAAATAATAAAGAGAGTTAAACCTCTCTTTATTTTATAAAGCGAATTTTCCTTTTAGTTTAAAGAAATATATAATCGTTCTATATTGTATAAATATAAATGGTAATAAAAGTAAGAAATATGCTATTGAATATTTAGAAACAACACCGTTTAAAGTAAGTCCCATATTTACAAAGAAAAATCCAAATACCATAAAAGCAACACCTGGACAAATAAGTGCGAAACTTACAGGTGATTTTTTCTCACCATGAATAAATTCTTCAAAATAACCTAGCTTTTTCATAACAGAATAACCTAACATACCAAAGATAAGTTGTAATGCTAAAATAACACTTGTAAGTGTAAATAACGAGGCATTATTTAAAGCTTGGTGAAAATGATGATCAAGACCAAAACTAATTCTAACCATTGTGATACCAAGTAGTGTTAAAATGGGAATCATAATCCATAAAGAAGGACTTGCTTCACTACCAATACCATGCTCAAACATATTTTTAAAACCTAAAATAAGTTTTATTGTAACCAATAATATAGAAATAGAAGCAAAGAATATAGCACCAAAAATACCTATAGCATTTATTGCAATGTAATGACTCATAGCCCCAGGTGCTGCAAAACCAACTGCAACCATAGAAAATGCAAATATAGAGATCATTTGAGAAAGGTTATTGTTCTTTGTAAAATCAAAATCACCAGTAGTGATAAGTCTACTAAAATAATCCATAAATATTTTTATAGCATAATAACCAGTAACCATAAAACCAAGTAATGCAAAAGGGAATAGATATTCAACTATACTCCAAAGACCTGGAACAAAAACAGCCCCAAGTACAAAACAAACATTAATAGTCATAGTAAAAGTTAATGGCATAGTCATAAGTGTAACTTCTGCATTTGAATTCATTAAAGTAGTATAAGCCTCAGTCTCTTTAAAAGCTCTATATTGTTTTATATTCCAAAATAATAATTTAAAATGGAAGTATGCAAATGCAATGATAAACACTAATGCAAATGCAACTACAAAAGATAACCAATCACCTTTTAAAAGTGCTGGAAGAACCTGATCATAAGTAGCCATAGGTGTTTTAGGGTGTGGTACAAGAAACATTAAGTACATGAAAAATGATACTGATAATCCTCCTGAACCAAGCGCTGCGAGGAAATACATTGGGTTATATTTTTCTTTTAATAACATTATTTTATCCTTTAAAATTTAAATTTTTTATGATTCTACCCTAAACATTATAAAATAAATATTATAAGCTAGAACTATGGGTCAATTTTTTGCTATATTATATTTTGAGAATTAAAATCTTTTTAGTTATCATAACAACTCATATAAAATAATAAAGGAAATAGATGAAAAAAATACTACTATTACTTGTAAGTATTATATATCTAAATGCAAACCCAATTGCTGTTTTAGAGACTACACAAGGTACTATTGAGATTAAGTTAAAAAAAGATTTGGCTCCAAAAGCAGTTGAGAACTTCACAACACACATAAAAAATGGTTATTATAATGGATTAATATTTCATAGAATTATTAAAAACTTTATGATTCAAGGTGGTGATCCAACAGGAACAGGTAGAGGTGGAGAATCTATTTGGGGTAAAAACTTCAAAGATGAATTTAATTCAAAAGCTATGTTCAATAAACCTGGTGTTTTAGCTATGGCAAATGCAGGACCAAACACTAATGGAAGTCAGTTTTTTATCACAACAGCTGCAACACCTTGGTTAAATGGGAAACATACTATATTTGGTTATGTAAAAACTTCTTCTAGTATGGAAGTTGTAAAAAAACTTGAAAATATAAGAACTTCAGGAGGATATGGTGGAGATAAACCAATAGAAGAACAAAAAATAATAAAAGCTTATCTTAAATAAAAAGCTTTTATAGGTATAAAAAAAGGCTCTTTACTTTGTAAGAGCCTTTTTTATTTTAATAATATAACTTATTTAATTTTATCAATAATTTTCATTAAAAAACTAGCTGATCTTTTAGCACTACTATCTAAAAACTCTTCAAAATTAAATCCAGCATCCATATCAGCTGTATCACTAATAGCTCTTAATATTAAACAAGGAACATTTAAAGCATCACAAACAACAGCAACTGAAGCTCCTTCCATCTCTAAAGCATCAGCTTTAAAAGTAGTCTCTATAAAGTCTTTTCTTTTCTCATCTGCAACAAACTGATCTCCAGTAGCTATAATACCTTCAATAATTTTTATATCGTTTTCTTTGGCTACTTCTAAAGCAATGTTTTTTAAACTTTCATCTGTCTTTACATAAACATCTCCACCTGGTACAAATCCATGAGGATGACCAAATGCAGTAATATCTAAATCATGTTGAGAAAGTTGATTTGCAACTATTAAGTCCCCTATTTCAAGCTTAGGGTTAATACCACCTGCAACACCACTAAAAAGTAAAGTATCACAACCAAACTTTTGTATCATTGTTGAAGCTGTAAGTGTTGAGAACACTTTTCCTATCTTAGAATAAGCAATAACTACATCTAAGTTACCTAGTTTTGCTTCATAGTATGTATTGTTTGCATAATCATTTTTTTTAATATCTGTAAAGTACTCTAAAAGAGGAGTGATTTCCTCTTCCATAGCACCCATTATTGCTAATTTTGTCATTGGGGTTCCTTGATTTTTTATTTTGGGATTTTAGCATATTTGTTTATAAATAGTGCTTATTTTATTCCTCTTTTAATTTATCAATCATAACCATAGCAAGATCTTCATGTAACCATAAACTGTTATAACGAACTATACCTTTTTTATCAATAATTATAACCCATGGAGTTCCTCCAGTTTCATAATTGTCCATAAATACAGGTCTATCATATTCATCTCTTTTACTATTACCAACAGGCATTGTCAAATTATATTGATCAATCACTGACTTAGCAGAAACTACATCATTTCCATCTTCATCTTCAAATGCTGTTTGAATTGCAATAAATTGAACACCTTTATCATCTTTATAAAACTCATGTAACTCTTTTAAAGATGGTAAGCCATGTTCATGACAATATGGACATACATCCTGAAAAGTTGCTATATATACAACCTTTCCTTTTAAATCACCTATATCTAAATCGTCTTTATAACTTTGTACCCATACCTTAACTTCAAATGATGGTGCTTTTTCTCCAATTAATCTAGGTAATGACTCTGCTACTAAAGATGTAAAGATAAAAAAACTTAGTATTATTATTTTAAGATTCATAGTTTTTCCTTTCTTTTACTATAGCAAATAAATATTAATGAAATATTCTATTATCTATATTTGATAAGTTTTTTTAATAAAAGTAACATATTGCAATATTTTCCATATAGCCTAAAAGAATTAGATAATATACTTCCATATTATATTGGAGTAGTATATGGAATTAATAGCAAATGAAAATATAGAAACAAGAATTTACCAAATAAGAAATACAAAAGTTATGCTTGATAGTGATTTAGCAAAACTCTATCAAGTAGAAACGAAAAGAATAAATGAAGCAATAAAAAATAATCCAGATAAATTTCCCTATGATTTTATGTTTAAATTAACAAAAGATGAAGAAGAAATCTTGAGGTCGAAAATTTCGACCTCAAGTTGGGGAGGGAGAAGATATAATTCAAAAGTCTTTACAGAACAAGGGGTGTATATGTTAGCAACAATATTAAAAAGTAAAATTGCAACAGAAGTTACAATAAATATTATGAGAACTTTTACAAAAATGAGAGAATTTGCTCTGAACTATGATGATATTACTAAAAGACTAGAAGAAATAGAAAAAACTATAAAAATAGACCAACAAAATTTAAATTATAATAGTAATAGAATAGATGAAGCTTTTGAATTATTAAATGAAATTTTAAAAGATACACAAAAAACAAATCAAAGTTTAATAGGATTTAGACCAAATAATAAATAAAAAAGCTCTTATTAAAAAATAAGAGCTTTAAATAATTTCCTAAAAAATTATACTATGAATTCAAAGCTTCTAAAGTAGCTTCTAAAGATGCCATATCAGATACATTTAATGTAGGTGTATCTTTTACAATTTTTCTATTAAGACCTTTAAGAACTGCTCCATTTCCAAACTCAATAAAAGTATCTACATCATTAGCTTTTGAAACAATAGAATGTTTATATTTAACAGGACTTATTAATTGTTTACCAAGTAAATCAATTGCTTGTTCTTTTGTATTATAAGAAGATGCTGTTACATTTGAGATAACAGATGTTTTAAAATTATCACTTACAAAATCATTTAAATATGGATTTAATTTATCAACTGCACTATTTAAAAGTTCACAATGACTAGCAACAGACATATCAAGTACAAGTGCTCTTTTTGCTCCTGCTTCTTTATAAGACTCAGCCACTGCTTCTAAATCTGCTTTAATACCAGCAACTACAATTTGACCATCCATATTATAATTTGCAGCCCAAATCTTTTTACCTTCATCTCTTTGAGTTTGTGTCATAGACTCAACAGTTGCATCATCAAGTCCAACAAGAGCCATCATCCCTGCCCCTGCTCCTGCACAAGCTTCATTCATAAATAAACCTCTTTTATGAACTAACTCAACTGCATCTAAATAATCAATAGCACCTGAAGCTACTAATGCACTAAACTCACCTAAAGAGTGTCCTAAAACAAACTCAGGTTTAATATCACACTTAGATTTAAAAATCTCTAATGCTATACAACTTACTAATAAAATTGCAGGTTGTGTGAATTCTGTTTTTCCTAAATTTTCATTTTCTTCAAATAGTAACTCTTGGAAATTTATCCCTAGTTTATTACTTGATCTTTCTATCATATCTTTAGCAATTTGATTATTTTCAAAAAAATCTTTTCCCATTCCAACTGTTTGACTACCTTGTCCTGGGAATATAAATGCTACTTTTTTCATAAAATTTCTCCTTATAAATTAAAAACTCCCATTTCAAAAGAAATAGGAGTTGTATTTTTTAAATCTAATAAAAATTTATTAGTGACCTGAACAACAACCTTCACCTTCTTTATGCTTATGAGAGTGCCCTTCAGTTCCACAAGATCCACCTTCTTTATGCTCATGTGAATGACCTTCATCAGTTCCACAAGAACCTCCACCACAACATCCACCAGCAGCAGCCATACCACCAACAACACCTGTTTGAATCTCTTCTTCAGTTGCAGCTCTTACTTCTAAAATAGCTACACTAAACATTAAAGCTTTTCCAGCTAATGGATGATTATAATCAATTGTAACTTCTTTATCAGTGAAACCTTTTACTGTAACTTGTACAGTTTGTTGATCTTCACCTGTACCATATAAACTCATACCTTCAGTTAATTCTAATCCAGCAAATTGTTCTCTTGGTAAAGATTGAACAGCTTCTTCATTATACTCACCATAAGCATCTACTGCTTGTACCATTACATCTGCTTTTTCACCAGCACCTAAGTTTTCAATTTCTTTTTCTAATCCTGGTATAATTTGACCCATACCACTTATAAATTCTAGAGCAGCTCCACCTACATTTGTATCTAATTGTTCGTTTGAATTTGCATCTTGTAATGTATATTCAATTGATATTACTTTGTTTGACATTTTTTTTCCTTATTTTATTTGATTTTTTTAAAAGCTATTTTAGCTTCTTGTGAATTTGGGTATATATCTACAACTGTATTGTAAAAATTTTGTGCATTTTCATTGTCACCCGTTTTTTCAAACGAAATTGCACTATGAAGTAAAAGTTTTGGTAGATAACTTGCTTTATCATATAACATCATACTAGTTTTAAAGTAGTGTAATGCATCTTTGTAATTTTTTCTATAATAGTTTATTTCACCTAAATAATAATTATTTTCTGCTGGTCTATGTTTGATTTTTATTAAATGTTCTATTATTGGTATAGCTTTTGTAAAGTGATCTTTCTTAAATAAAACCCTAACATCTTTCATCAAAGCTTTTGCTGATTTTTTAGGTACTTTACCAGTACTACTTTTACTTTTAGAACTTACTTGTTTTTTATCTAACATTGATAATAACTTATTAAACTCTTTTTTTGTTACATAATTTTTATTTATCTCATTTGCAAGTTTTACTATTTTGTCAAATGACTCTTTTAAAGTTTTGATATTTTCTGTATTTTGCTCTATTTCTACTTTTAAAGTTAAGAAGTCTTCTTGAAGTAGCTTTATTTGTTCATCATGAGAAGTTGTTTTACTTGATATAACACCTAATTGTGTTATTTGATTATTATAATCTTTTGAAAGTTTATTTAACTTTGAACCTTCTCCTTCAAAAAGAGACTCTAGTCCATCTATTCTGTCATAAATTTCATTGATTTTTGTATCAACTTTATTTATCTTTTTTTCGTTCTTTTTAACAGTCTTTTTATTTTTTACTATTACTTTTTCAGCAGGAGTCAATCCATATGGAGCTGGTGAGTTTAAATCACCCGCACCAAAAACAGATTTCTCTGCATATAAAAAACTAGCTAATATAAAAAATGATATAAAAAATTTGTTTAACAATAAATACTCTTAAAATTATGGAAGTAGTCTGTAATCAACTCTTCTGTTCATTTTCCAACAAGTTGTATTCTTTTGTGTACACACTGGATTACTTTCACCAAAACTAACCATTACGATTTTCTCTGCATCAACACCATCAGCTACTAAAGCATCTTTTGCTGATTTTGCTCTTTTAAGTCCTAATGCATAGTTATATTCATCAGTTCCCCACTCATCACAATTACCCTCAAGCTTAATCTTAACTCCAGCGTATGATTGTTCTATTTCGTTTATCTTTGAGTAGTTTGCTGTTGCAACTTCTCTCATATCATCAGTTAAATTATATTTATCAAAAGCGAAATGTACAGATTCTAATAACACAACATTACCATCTACTTCACTCTCTACAGTATTTACACCATTATTTGTAACAGCTTTTAATGTACTCATAGTTTCTGAACCACTAGCACCATTAGAGACTGCTTGCTCGTTTGAACCTGCTATATTAGCAGCTTTTCCATCTACTCTTTGTCCATTTGAATCATACTCAACATCTTTTGAAGCACACCCAGCTAAAAGGGCAACCGCACATACACTTAATAATGAATTTTTTAAAATACTTTTCATAATTTTACCTCGTTTTTTTTAGAATGACATTATTCTACAATATTGATACTTAAACCAATATAACTGTTATTACCAGTCTATAGACTGTAACTTACCACTTTTTAAAGGGAATCGAAAACTTTTATTGTAATTTAATCTATTGATCATAAGATAACTTTTTCCCTTCTCATTTTTTATAAATAGTATTGATTCACCATTTGATGAAAACTTTGGAAATTGATTTCTCCCACTAATAGTTAATCTTCTTACATAATCACTAAATGTAGATATTAAATATAAATTAAATACATTATCACCAAATTCATTATCAGATTCTCTACTTGCATAAACTATATAATCTTTATAAGTAGAACATTGAGAATTATTTTTACCATGATATATAAGTCTTTCCACACCTTTACTACCAATCTTTTTTGCAAAGATATTTGGATACTTTAATCTATCTGATACAAATACGATTTTTGTATCGTTTTCAACAAAACTTCCACCTACATCTATACCATTATATGTTGTAATTCTTGTTTTTAAATTATTAATCGTATCATATACATAAATATCAGGTTGTGAATTTGGTGCCATAGTTAAAACTAATTTACTCCCATCATCACTAACATCAGAACAAACAATCATACCATCACTCGATAGTATTTTTTTAGATTTTCCACTTAATAAGTCTTGTTTCTTAAGTGTTGGTTGTAGTGTGTTGGTTGTAGTAAAGTAAAATGAATTTTGCTCTTTATTTGCCCATTTTGGAAAAATGTTTAATCCACCTTTTACAACCACTTTTTGATATGTTAATGTATAATCCGAAACAACTATTTCACTAGTCTTTGAATCCAAATATCTTGAGAATATTACAAACTTATCCATCCAATCAATTGCAGGTGCTTTTAAATAATTATTTACATCAATTGCAATTTTATGAGATAAGAAAGGATATGTAGCTGTAGATGAAGTAGAATAAGATTTACTCAATACAATATTGTTTGCATTTACATCATAAAGTTTAATATTTACTACAAAACCTTTTGGTTCCTTTTCTTTAACTTGTAAGACAAGATATAAATCACTGTTTTTATCTTTTAAAGATGTATAGTTTGGTATTTCTTCATATTTATTAGGTATTTGTACATCAAGATTATTAAAATGTCCACTTACTTCTAAATCTTTTTTTACTAATGCTAATATTCTTTTATCATAATTGTTTTGGATATTTGTATCACTTGATATTACTGAAGTAATTTTTGGTAATGTAGATTTGTTTTTAACAATCTCCATTGTTGCATCAAGAGCAAATAAATAATTAATACATATTATCCAAACTATTAGATGTTTTTTCATCACTTTATTCCTTTGATTTGAAAGTAATTTCTATTTCTGTTATTTTATTATTTGGATTAATAGGATATCTTTTTAAGCTTTCATCACTTAAAAATGTACTTAGTTGATTATCAAATCCAATGTTATCTGAGTATTGTATAAACTTAAAACTAAATATTCCATTATTTGTTATAGTTACTATCACTTTTGCTGTTAAATCACTTGAAAAAACTGTGGGGTTCCATCTTGATGATAATATCTGATTAATTTTTGAAAAATATGGATCAGTATTATCTTTAGAATCACTAAGTACTACTTTTTTTATACCAGCACTATTTTTATTTTCTACTAAATCAGATAAAACTACATCTTTTACTTTTTTTTCTTTTTCAAATTTTGATTTAAATCTACTTGATATACTACTTTTTTTAATATTCAATATTTTATTTTTATTAACTTTTTTTGCTTTAGTTTTTACATTTGCAAATAATGATTTTAAATTTGATCTTTGTTTAATACTTACAGATGTTGTTTTTTTTACAACTTTTTTTGCTATCTCTTTATTTTTGATACCACTTTTAATATCTATTTTTTCTTTTTTTTCGTTTAGGAGTATTTAGTATTACATCTAATTGTAATACTGTAGTTTTTGACATCGCATCGATTTTTTTTACATCATTACCTTTTAGATGTAAAAATAACAATAATACGAAAAAAATATATATAGATACAGCAAAAAAAGCTGATGTATAAAAATATTTTTTATCAGCCATCGGTAATTAACGCTACCTTAAAAAATCCAGCTTCTTTAACTGTTTTTAAAATATAAACAACATCTTCATATTTTAAATCTTTGTCAGCTCTTATGTGTACTGGAGTATTTCTATCTTTATCTTTTGAAAATAAAACAAAATTATCTGCAAAATTTATAAATTTAAATTGACTTTTTTTATTTATTTTAATTAATTTTTGATGATTAACAAGTATATCTATTTTATTGTTTTGTTGTAATTTGGCAGATTTACTACCTTTTGGTAAGTTTATGTTTTCTTCATATTCTAAAACAGGAGCAGTTACCATCAAAATTGCTAGAAGTACAAGCATAACATCAACAAGTGGTGTGATATTTAGTTCTGGCTTTTGATTGTAATCATACATAATAATTAATTCCTAGCAAGAATAATATCTATCTGAGATTTTAAATAAGTATTTAACTCATAAACCTTTCTTGTTAATATTTGATGAAATGAATAAGCAAATATTGCTACAAAGATACCTGCAGCTGTTGCTACAAGTGCTTCACTAATTGCAGGTGCAATTGTTGCAAAACTTACTTTACTAGTTGTAGAAAACTTTGCAAATGATTCTAATATACCTACTACTGTACCAAATAATCCAATAAATGGTGCAGTTGAAGAGATAATTGATAACCAAGATATTCCTGTACTTGCATCTCTTATTAAAGACATTTCACAAACATTTAAATACTCTTTACCTATAGCAGATCTACTATTGTTTAAACATTGTCCAATTTTTGAAAGAGGATTTATAGAAGATTCTCTTGATAGTAATGTATTTAAATTTTTTGATTCTGTTGTAACATCTGAAGATAATTTGAAGTATTTATAAAGAAAAATCCAAAAAACTAAAATAAAATAAAGAGAAAGTAGTACCAATACCCCAATTGATATTGCACTACTATTTCCTAAATAATTTAATATTGTATCTATCATCTATAAAATTTACGCAAATGAATTTATTTTTGATTCAACTGCTGCCATAGAGATATTAGAATCTTGAACTGAATTAACTAATTCTTTTGCTTGTTTTAATTTAACAGAAACATCAGAATCTTTATCAGAAGTTAATGCAACTGCACCATCTACTAAAATATCAACTGAACCTTCTGAAACTTTCACATGTCCCCAGTTAATAGCAATAGCTTCTTTTATAGCATCTTTTCTTTCTATTTCAATAACACCAACTGTTAAAGAAGAAACTAATGATGCATGAGCTGGAAGTACTCCAAACTCTCCCTCTTTTCCAGGAAGAGTTACTGATTTAACATCAGCATCATATATTTCTCCATTAGGTGTAACTATTGATAATCTTATTGTATCCATATTTTAACCTTTATGATTACTTCATACCTTCAGCTTTTGAAATTGCTTCATCAATTCCACCAACCATATAAAATGAATTTTCTGGCATATGATCGTAATCACCTTCTAAGATTCCTTTGAAACCTTTAATTGTATCAGATAACTCAACATATTTACCAGGAGATCCTGTAAATACTTCTGCAACGAAGAATGGTTGAGATAAGAACTTTTCAACTTTTCTTGCTCTATCAACAACAAGTTTATCAGATTCTGATAACTCATCCATACCAAGAATAGCAATAATATCTTGAAGATCTTTATACTTTTGTAAAAGTGATTGAACACCTCTAGCTGTATTATAATGCTCAGCACCTAATACATCTGCACTTAAAATTCTAGAAGTAGAATCTAGTGGATCAACCGCTGGATAAATACCTTTTTCTGCAATTTTTCTGTTAAGAACTGTTGTAGCATCAAGATGCGCAAAAACAGAAGCAGGAGCTGGATCTGTTAAATCATCTGCTGGTACATAAACAGCTTGAACTGAAGTAATAGAACCATTTTTAGTTGTTGTAATTCTTTCTTGTAACATACCCATCTCTCTAGCAAGTGTTGGTTGGTAACCAACTGCTGATGGAATTCTTCCAAGAAGTGCTGACATTTCAGAACCTGATTGAGCAAATCTAAAAATATTATCAACGAACATAAGTACATCAAGACCTTTTTCATCTCTAAAGTACTCAGCCATAGTAAGACCTGTTAAAGCAATTCTATTTCTTGCTCCTGGAGGCTCAGACATTTGACCGTAACATAAAGCAACTTTATCAAGAACGTTTGATTCTTTCATTTCATAATAAAGGTCATTTCCTTCTCTTGTTCTTTCACCAACACCAGCAAATACAGAATAACCATCATGTTTAAATGCAACATTATGGATAAGCTCCATAATAATAACTGTTTTACCAACACCAGCACCACCAAATAGTCCAACTTTACCACCCTTAGCATAAGGAGCAAGTAAATCAACTACTTTGATACCTGTTTCAAACATTTCTGTAGATGTAGATTGCTCTTCAAACTTTGGAGCTTCTCTATGAATTGACCATTTTGGAGCATCAGCTGATACCGGAGCACCATCATCAACTGGTTCACCAATAACATTAAAAATTCTTCCAAGAACCTCTTCACCAACTGGAACTTGAATAGGAGCACCTGTAGCTTCTACTTTAGTTCCTCTTGTTAATCCCTCTGTCATATCCATAGCAATAGTTCTAACTCTGCTATCACCAATATGTGCAGCAACTTCTAATACTAATCTTTCTTTAGTACCAGGTACTTCTATCGCATCATTAATTGCAGGTAAGTATCCGTCGAACTCAACGTCTACAACTGGACCCATAATTTGAATAATTTTACCTTCCATATCTATCCTATTCCTTTCTTTCTGTTACTTCATTGATTCAACACCAGAAATAATCTCAATTAATTCTGTTGTAATCGCAGCTTGTCTTGCTTTATTAAATTCAACTGTTAAATCATTAACTCTCTCTTTTGCATTATTAGTTGCATTATCCATAGCTTGCATTCTTGCACTATGTTCTGCTGCTAATGAGTCAATTAAAGAGTAGTACATATTAAAATCTACATACTTAGCTGTTAATTCATTTAAAATCTCTTCATCATCATCTGGTTCTACATCTAACATAGATGAAGGCTTTTCTTCTACTGCTACTGAATTAAGCATTACTGGTAATAAGTCTCTTGTTTTTAATTCTTGAGTTAACATATTTAAAAAACCGTTATATACCATAATAACTTTATCCGTTGTACCATTATTAAAATCTTCATAAGCTTCTGCTATAAAATCTGAAGCTTTTTCATATGTTGGAGCAGATGTTAAACCTACAATACTATCTAATAACTCTCTACCTTGAAAATTAAAGTAATCTATACCTTTTCTTCCAGCAGCTCTTAATCTTACTGTAGTACCTTTTGAAGAATATTCTTCAATAAGTGTTCTTACAGCTTTTATAGTAGCTACATTAAAACCACCACATAGACCTTTATCAGCTGTTACAAAAACAATATCAATTGTTTTTGGATTATCATTTGGAACAAAAGCACGACTGATATTTTCTTTATCTTGAACATCACCGATTCTTGTAGCAATTTCAGATAAAATATCGTTAATTTTTAAAGCATAACTTTTCGCTTGTTCTGACAATTGTTGTGTTCTTCTTAACTTAGCAGAAGAAACAAGCTTCATAGCTTTTGTTGTCTTCGCTGTATTCGTAACACTTTTTATTTGTCTTGATATCTCTTTTAAGTTAGCCATAATTTTCCTTCTTAATCTGCTTTAAAAATAGTTTTAAACTCATTTATTGCAGTTTCAAGAACTTCTTTAATATCATCATCAATTTTCTTTTTAGCATTAATATCAGTTAATAAACTTGAATATTTAGATTCAATAAAATCATGGAATTCTGACTCAAACTTAACAACCTCAGATGCATCAATATCATCAATAAATCCATTTACACCAGCATAAAGAACAGTAACTTGTTTTTCAGTTACTAAAGGCTTATTAACACCTTGTTTTAGTAATTCAACCATTCTTTGACCACGTTCAAGTTGTGCTCTTGTTGCAGCATCTAGATCAGAAGCAAATTGTGCAAATGCTTCAAGTTCTCTATATTGTGCAAGGTCAAGTTTTAATGTACCAGCAACTTGCTTAGTAGCTTTAACTTGTGCAGCTCCACCAACTCTTGATACTGATAAACCAACATTAATAGCAGGTCTGATACCAGAGTTAAATAGATCAGTTTCAAGGAAAATTTGACCATCAGTAATAGAAATTACATTTGTTGGGATATATGCAGCAACATCACCAGCTTGAGTTTCAATAATCGGTAGTGCAGTTAAAGAACCAGCACCCTCATCATCATTTAACTTAGCAGCTCTTTCAAGTAATCTTGAATGTAGGTAAAATACATCCCCTGGGTATGCTTCTCGACCAGGAGGTCTTCTTAATAATAATGACATCTCTCTATATGCAACAGCATGTTTAGATAAATCATCATAAATAATTAAACAATGTTGACCATTGTCTCTGTAGTACTCACCCATTGTAACACCTGCATATGGTGCTAAGAATTGAAGTGCAGAAGACTCAGAAGCATTAGCTGTAACAACAGTAGTATAATCCATAGCTCCTGCTGCTTCTAAAGCACCAACAACATTAGCAACTGAAGATGCTTTTTGACCAACAGCAACATAGATACATTTTACATCTTGTCCTTTTTGGTTAATAATAGCATCAATAGCAACTGTAGTCTTACCTGTTTGTCTATCACCAATAATAAGCTCTCTTTGCCCACGTCCAATTGGAACAAGTGCATCAATAGCTTTGATACCTGTAACTAAAGGTTCATGTACTGATTTTCTAGCCATGATTCCAGGTGCTTTTTCTTCTACGAATCTTTTTTCAGTAGCATCAATAACACCCTTACCATCAACTGGTTCACCAAGTGCATTTACAACTCTACCTAAAGAGTTAGGACCTACTGGTACTTCAAGAAGTTCACCAAGTCTCTTACAGCTTGTACCTTCTCTTAAACCTTCACTAGAACCTAAAACAACAATACCAACTGCTGATTCTTCTAAGTTTGATGCAATACCTCTTGCACCATTCTCAAACTCTACAATCTCACCAGCCATAACATTTTGTAATCCATAAACTTTTGCAATACCATCAGCAAAAGAGATGATCTTACCTGTTTCATTTACATCTACATTTAATTCAAAATTATCAATTCTTTCTTTTATGATAGAACTAATTTCATCTGCTTGAATCTTTGTACTCATTCAATTTCTCCTTTAAATTTCTAAACTGCTTTTAATATATGATCAATCATTTGTAATTTTAATCTTTCTTTTGAAAAACTAATTTCACACCCAAGTCCATCTATATCAACTTTTATACCATCATAATCACACACATTTTGAGATAGTTCTAAATTTACATTAAACTTTTTAGTAAATTGTGCATTTAGCTTATCCATATCTGAAGAGCTTAATTCTTTATTTGTGTATACAATTCCTGTATATGAGTTGTTTAAAACTGCTAATTCTTTTTCTAATTGTGATACGATTTGTGGTAAAATATCCAATCTTTTCTTATCACCTAAAAGTTTTATTAAGTTTTTAATTGTTTGGCTACCATCTTCTAAAAGTGATAAAACAAAATTAACTTTTTCTTCAACTTTAATATCAATTGAAGAGATTATTGAAAGAAACTTTTCATCATTATATGCTGATGTAACTGTTTTAAGTTCACCATATATTGAATTTAAAGAATCATTATCTCTATCTTTCATTAAAGCTTTTACATATCTTTTTGCAACTAAATCTATCATATTAAGCAACCTTTTTTAATATAATATTAGATAACTCTTCTTGAGTTAAATCAATATTATCATTACTTAATAATTGTTCAAGAACGTTATGAACCACTTCTTTTTTAACTCTTCTTGTTTCAAGTTCTGTTTTATCATCAAAACTTTTATTAAGATAAGTAATCTCTTGCTCTACAGCAACTTCAATTTTTGTTTTTATAGCTTCTATATCACCATTTGCAGCTGTGATTAATTCATCAGCTACTTTTTTTGCATTTTCAATTTCAAGTTTTGCATCAGAAACTTTCTTTTGCGATTCTTTTACCATATCTTGAACTTTATCTAATTCTGCTTGGATAGATTTTGTTCTATCTGAGAAAAAAGATTTTAATTTATCTGCAAGTAAGTAATATACAATAGCAGCAAAAATAAAGAAGTTAACTGTTCTTTCTAAGATATCAGTTTGAACATTCGAATCACTAGCAAAAAGTGCTAATGGTGATGTAACTAATATTATAAATAAAATTTTCTTCATATTCTTACCACCTTATATTGAGCTAAGCTTAGCTTTTAAGCCTTCTTTGAATAGAGGCATACTAGAAACTAAAGAGTTTTCTAAAGCTGTTTTTCTTTTACTAAATCTTTAACGAATTTATTATACTTATCGTCCATCATAGATTTTGCTTCTGAAAGTTTTACTTCAGCAACTTCTGTTGCTTCTAATTTAGCTTTTTCTCGAATAGAAAGAGCTTCTTTTTTCGCTTGAGCAATAATATCATTTGCTTCCTCAAGCATACCATCTACCTCTGTAGCATTGCTTTTGGCATTTTCCAAATCAGTTTTAATTTGGGTATCCCTATCATCCATATGCTTAAATAAAGGCTTGTAAAGACAGCTATTTAGCCTAGCTAGCACTAATAAAAATACTAAAGCTGACCCAATTAGCAATATCGGACTTATGTCTAACATTTATTTCTCCATACAATTTTTACAGTTTAGTTACACTAAAACTTGCGCAAATTGTATCTAAAAGAAGCTATATATTTTATTAAGCCATGTTATAATTTTTATTGATTTTGAAAATAATTGAGTATATTTTGGACATCTTCTTGAGAGTTTATTTTTATTTTAAAGTAACTTTTATCAACTTTAATATCTAAATTGTTCTGTTTAAATAGATCTTTTAAACTTTCCAGTTGTTTAAAATCAACATTTGATTCTTCGACAATTTTAGATATTGACTTATTGTCAACTTTATCTTTTATTTTTTTTACTAAAACTTCAGTTTCTCTAACACTCAATTTTTGACCAATTATTGAGTCAACTATAAGTTTTTGTTCATCTTCATTAAGACCAACTATAAGTTTAGCATGACCTAAAGATATTTTATCACTTCCTAGCATTTTTTGAGAAAAATTACTCAGAGTTAAAAGTCTAAGAGTATTACTTATTGTACTTCTACTCTTTGATACAACCTCTGCTAACTCTTCATGTGTTATGCTATAGTCATTAATAAGACCAGCATAAGAATATGCAATTTCAATAATATTTAAATCATCTCTTTGAATATTTTCTATAAGTGCTAATTCTCTTAATTTTGAATTATCTACATCTAATACTACTGCTTTTATAAGAGTAATTCCAGCAAGCTTTGTTGCTCTTAATCTTCTCTCACCTGCAATTAAAAGGTATTTATCTTCATTTCTTGTTACAACTATTGGTTGCATTAAACCATTTCTAACAATAGAATCACTTAATTCTTTAAGTTTTTCTTCATTAAAAATTTTTCTAGGTTGATAAGGGTTTACTTCAATATCATCGACATTTATTTCAAGTATGTCATGATTATCTGCTGTTTCATTATTATTTTCATAAGCTGTTTCAATCTCACCTAATAACTCACCTAATCCTCTACCTAATGCCATAAAAAAACCTTTATCTTAAAATAGCTTTTGCAAGATTCACATAAGCTTTTGTACCATTTGATTTTGGATCATAAAGCATAATTGGTTTACCAAAGCTTGGTGATTCTGCTAACTTTATATTTCTTGGAACTACAACATATGAAGCATCATTTAATTTAAATAGTTTACTTTCAAAATGCTTAGCTAAATCTGCAAAAACTTGTTTTGAAAGATTATTTTGTGCACTATACATAGTTGGTAAGAAACCTTTTATATCTAGTTGTCTATTTATAGTTTGTCTTATTAGCTTAATTGTATTAAGTAATTGTGCAAGTCCTTCAAGTGCAAAAAATTCACATTGAATTGGTATAAGTACTGAAGTTGCTGAACTTAGAGTATTAATTGTAAGAGGTCCTAATGCAGGAGGTGAATCAATAATAATATAATCATAATCATTTCGAATAGGATCAATTTTTCTTTTAAGAACTAGTTCCCTATCTTTTGTATTTTTATAAAACTCTTTTTCAATTCCAACCAAACCAATATTTGATGGTGCAACAAAAAGGTTTTCTATATCTTTTACATCTAAAACAATATCATTTAGATCTTTAGTTCCAAGCATAACATGATATAAATTATATTCATAAGAATCTCTATGAAAGCCTAAACTTGTTGTTGCATTAGATTGAGGGTCAGCGTCTATTAAAAGAACTCTTTTACCCTCTAGTGCTAAAGCTGCACTTAGATTAACCGCTGTAGTTGTCTTACCAACTCCACCTTTTTGATTTGCAATTGTTATAACTTCGGTCATCTTAAACTAAATACCTTTTCATTATCAATACTTATTGAACCATCTTCATTTAAAATAGCTTCTTTAAGTGATACTTTTTTATCTTTTATTGTTGTTTCAAATTGTTTACTATTAGCAAATTCTATCAAATATTTACTAAATATATGCTTCCAAGATTTTTTTTTCCTTAATATTTTAAAGTAATTATTTAGTAATTCATCAACTTTTACATCAATATCTAAATATCCATATTGTTCATTTACAAAATTTAAATTTAGACCTATACCACAATACACTAGGTCTTTATTTATATTAGTTATTGTTCCACCTATTTTTTTATCTTCAATAAAAAAGTCATTTGGCCACTTTAACCAAACTTTTGAACCTAGGTTCAATAAAACCTCTTTTAATAAAAAACTAAAGTATATAGAATAAGACTGTATTGGTAAATCTGTAGGTAGTGTTTTTTTATCTAAAATAAAAGAGAAAAAAAGATTTCCCTTTTGTCCTTGCCAAGAATTATCTCTACTTCCTATACCTTTTGTTTGATATTGTGTAGCTACACATAATGGTTTTTTATATCCATTTTTTTTAATATACTCTTTTATATATGTATGGGTTGATTCAACTGAATCAAGAAATAATGTCTCCAACTTCTTTTCTCGCCCCTCTTATATAATCACAAACATTCATTTGCTTTTTTGATTTTGGTTGAATAGATATAATTTTTATAGAACCTTTTTCACAACCAACAACAATATAATTTTTTGAAACTTCTAGTATTTTTCCAGATTCATTACTAGAATCAACTTCAACAAGCTCACACTCTTTTATTTTTAGTTCACTTTCTAAAAATATATCTGGCCAAGTTTTATAAGCTCTATATTTATTATAAAACTTTTTAGCATCTTTAAAATCTACTAATCCATCTTGCTTTTTAACTTTTCCACAATGAGATACAAGTGATAGGTTTTGCTTCTTAGGCTTTATATTTTCAAAGTTCTCTAAAGTTTCTATTGTTAATTTAGATGCAACTTGTGAAAGTTTATCAAAAAGCTCTGCTACAACTGTTTGTTTTTCTATTTTAATATATTTATACCCTAGTATATCACCACTATCAAGCCCAACATCCATAAACATAGCAGTAACTCCTGTATATTCATCATCATTTAACAAACTTTGTTGAATAGGGCTAGCTCCTCTATAAAGAGGTAAAAGTGAAGCATGAAGATTTACACAAGGGGCTATATCAAGTATATTTTTTGGAAGTATTTGTCCATACGCTGCAACAATTATAATATCGGGATTTAAATCTTTTATATTATTTGCAATATCTTCATCTTTTAATGTTGTTGGCTGATATATAGGTAAGTTTATATCATTATCCATTAAATATTTTTTTATATGAGGTGGTGTTAATTCTTGCTTTCTGCCAACTGGTTTATTAGGTTGAGTGAAAAGGGCAACTATATTGTAATTTTTTTCAATAAGTTCTTTTAAGATTATAGTTGCATAATCTGGAGTACCCATAAATATTATTCTTTTATTTTTATCCATATTATTCTACTTTAAGTTATTTTGATTTAAAAAGTGTTCCAATTGTATGTTTAGAATCAAGTAAATAATCTTTTGCATATTCTAAGTTAAATCCACTTGTTAAAAACATCTGCTTATTATTTTTCATTAAAAAATCTGCTGCTTTTAGTTTTGTAACAATTCCACCAGTTGCAAATTCACTATTTGCACTATGTTTTTGATCTAGTAATTCTGGTTCAATATTATTTATAACAGTTTGAAGTTTAGCATTTTCATTTTCATGAGGGTTTTTATCATAAAAACCATCTATATCTGTAAGAATAGTTAATAAATCTGCATTAAAGTAAGATGTTATATATGCTGCAAGTTGATCATTGTCCCCAACACCTAACTCTTCTACTGCTGTTACATCATTTTCATTTATAATAGGAACTACATCATTTTTTAAAAGTGTATTTATTGCATCTTTTGCATGATTTAATCTAGTATCATCTTTAAATATAGATGCTTCAAGTAATACTTGAGAACAAATTATATCGTATTTAGCAAATTCACGTCTATATGTATGCATTAAAAGTGGTTGTCCTATAGAAGCTAAAGCTTGTTTATTTGATATATTTCTTTTATCAAGTTGTAAAGCTGTATATCCAGCAGCAACAGCTCCTGAACTTACAAATATAACTTCATACTTTCGTTTTAATTGAGCTATAAGCTCAACTAAATTATCAAGTCTTCTATGGGCAATTTTACCATTTTGTGTTAAAACAGCACTTCCTACTTTTACTACTATTCTTCTTTTCATTTTTCTCTACTTATTAAATCATAAAGTACATATTTTATACCTTCAATATTTTGAGCAGTTGCTGAAGATATAGGTAAAATAAAATACGGTAAATTTTCATCATATTTGTTATATGTTAAATCTTGTAAAAAGTAGTTTTTTTCTTTATCAAAAGAGAAACTATTTTCATTTGATACATCTAGTCCTATTTTTGTAATAAATTCATTAATTTTATCATTTAATTCTTCTTGAGGTATTGCATCAATTTTTGTTAAGGCAATAGCATATTTTCTTCCAGCTAATTCACTTGAAAATTTTGCAACTTCCTCTTTTAGAACTTCATATTGACCTATCATATCTCTATAATTTGCCATATCTATCATATAAAGAAGTGTTTTAGTTCTTTCAATATGTTTTAAAAACTCTATTCCTAAACCTCTACCCTCTGCTGCACCATCTATAATTCCAGGAATATCAGCAGCTACAAAAGAGCTATAATCACCAACATCAACTACACCTAATTTTGGAGTAAGTGTTGTAAATTCATAATTAGCAACTTGTGGTTTAGCATTTGATATTGTTGAGATTAATGTTGATTTTCCAACATTTGGATAACCAACAAGTCCAACATCAGCAATAAGTTTTAACTCTAATCTTATATTTCTAGTTTCACCTACAAGTCCTGGTTGAGCATAAGATGGTGTTTGATTACGTGAGTTTTTAAAGTGTGTATTACCTAATCCACCTTTTCCACCCTCTAAAAATAAAACTTTTTGTTTATCTTCAACTAAATCAAGTAAAACTTCATCTGTATCTTCATCTATAACTATAGTTCCAGGTGGTACTTTTAATATTACAGGTTGAGCTGATTTTCCAGTTTTATTTCTACCTTCACCTGGAACTCCATTGTCAGCTTTAATATTGTGTTTACCTTTATAGGTAGAAAGTGTATCAGTATTAGTATCTACACAGAAGTAAATATCTCCACCTTTTCCACCATCACCTCCGTCAGGTCCACCTTGTATTACAAATTTTTCTCTTCTAAAAGATACACAACCTGCTCCACCTTTTCCAGACTTTACAGAAAAACTAGCACTATCTACAAACATGTAAATTCCTTTTATATTTTAAACAAAAAAGGCACTATAGCAATGCTATAGTGCCTTTAAATGTTCATCGATAAATTACTTCTTATGAAGCGTAAACAGAAACTTTCTTTCTTTTTTTATCTTTTTGTTCAAATTTAACTACACCGTCAATTAATGAATAAATTGTATGATCTTTTCCAATTCCAACATTTTCACCAACATGTACTTTTGTACCTCTTTGTCTTAAAATGATGTTACCAGCAACTACTGCTTCTCCACCAAATTTTTTAACTCCTAGTCTTCTACCAGCTGAGTCTCTATTATTATTAGTACTACCTTGACCTTTCTTATGAGCCATTCTTTACCCCTTATGCAGCTATTTTAGTAATTCTAACTTTTGTGAAGCTTCTTCTGAAACCTCTTTTTAGCTTACTATCTTTTCTTCTTCGTTTTTTGTAGATAATAACTTTTTTATCTCTACCTTCAACGATAACCTCTGCTGTAACTTTTGCATTTGCTACTGCTTCACCAGTTGTTAATGCTTTTCCATCGTTTACAGCTATTACTTCTAGTTCTACTGTGTCTTTTGGTGCTTTGCTTAGTTTATCTAGATCTAAAATATCACCTTCTGATACTTTATATTGCTTACCACCATTTTTGATAATTGCGTACATTAGCTTATCCTCTTTAAAATTCTGAATGCGAATTATACTAAAATTACTTTAAACTTTCTTTAAGCCAAAGGAATTATTAGTGATAATCTGCGATTGTAGCAATAATATCCATCTCAATCATAGCATTTTTTGGCAATCCTGAAACCTCAATAGTACTTCTTACTGGTTTATGTTCTCCAAAAACTTCTGCCATAATAACATTTACTACACCAAAATCATTCATGTCAGTTAAAAATATATTAACTTTTAATACATTCTCCATTTTTGTATTATTATCTTCTAAAATTGCTTGGATATTTGAAAATATTTTTCTTGTTTGTTTTTTTATATCATTTTCAACCATCTCTCCGTTTAATTCTAACGCAATTTGACCAGATGTATATAATAAACCGTTTAATTTAACTGCTTGTGAATATGGTCCAATAGCAGCAGGTGCATTATCTGAATGTAAAAATTCCATGATTTTCCTCTTTAATTTGTTTTAAATTGCAGAATTATACAGTATAGAAAATTAATATATTTTTAAATATTTATAAGTTTTGATGAACGTAAATCATGTAGCTTCTTTTTTATATCTCTTATCTTTCGAGCTTTTATTTTAAAATCAATATCTTTATCATAAGTTAATTGTTGTAATTGTTTATTATAATAAGGAACAAGAAGTAAGTTTAATTGATGTTTTAATTCCTCTTTTGAGTAACTTATAAGATGTTCATTAAGCATAAGACCTACAAGATGAGGATGTTCAGGTTCATTTACTAATAAATTATATTCATTTGAATGTATCTCAAACATTTCTGGTCGTAACTCTTTTTTTACAACTTCTAATAAACTAGTATCATCCAATACTGTTTTTATGATACTTAATTCTGCAATATCAATTGAAGATAGGTTTACATTATTTGATCTTTGATTATTAAAATGTTGTACTTGTATAAGTTGTGAATTTACATTTAATTTTCTTGCTACTAAACTTTGATATTCTTCTTGTAGTATTGGATCAAGGGTTTTTAAAAAATCATTTGATTCTTTTAATGCTTGTTGTTTTTCTTGGGGATTTTCAACATTAAACTTTTTAATAATAAAATCAATCACAAAAGGTATAAAACCAACTGGACTAGAAAACATATTATTTAAATCATCTATTTGATTATTGTTTACCATATCAGCTGGATCCATACCTTCTTTAAAGATAACAACTCCACCCATAAAGTTACCATGACTTAAAAGTAAGCTTGCTTTATATGCAGCATTTAAACCTGCCTTATCTCCATCGTATGCAACAATTACTTTAGGCTCTCCTCTTTTTAGTAAAGGAAGATGCTCTTGTGTAAGAGCTGTTCCTAGAGTTGCTACAGTATTATTAAAACCTGCTTGATGAAGCATCACAACATCTAAATAACCTTCAGTTATGATAATAGTATTTTGTTTATATATTGAATCTTTTGCAAGGTTATATCCATATAAAAGTCTTGATTTGTTAAATAGTTTTGTTTGTGGAGAGTTTACATATTTTGCATTATGCCCAGATATTGTTCTTCCCCCAAATCCTACAATATTTCCATTTATTGTATATATAGGAAATGTTATTCTATCTATAAATCTCGAATATAAACCATTTTGACCACTATCGATAATACCAAACTCTTTTGCATCGGCTAAATTTAAAAAACTTGTTTTTAAAAAGTTAATAGTATCATTTGAATTACCTGCATATCCTATTTCAAACTTTTCTATAGAAAAATCAGATATTCCTCTACTTTTTAAATATTTTGTAGCTTCTTGATTATGAGTAAGAAGTTTTACATAATATTCATTTACTTTTGAGATAATCGTTGAATCTATTTTTTTGAAGTTATTATCATATTGTAATGATACATTTGTCATAGAAGCTAATTTTTCTATAGCTTCTGGATATGAAAGTTTTTCATATTCCATAACAAACTTTATAGAATCTCCTCCTACACCACAACCAAAACAATGATATATTTGTTTAGCAGGACTTACAACAAAAGAAGGTGTATCTTCCCCATGAAAAGGGCAACAAGCTTTAAAATTAGCTCCACTTTTTTTAAGCTCTAAAAACTGAGAGATAATATCTACAACATCTAAATGGGATTTTAAATTTTCAATTGATTCTTTTGTTATCATAATAAGAGTTATCTTTTATCCATAAGTATATTTTATTATTTTTCATATGATACCATTTAATTTAGAAATCGTGAATAAAATATATATTTACTTTTTATAATTTTAGTTTTTATTGTAATTTTAGGGATGATTTAATTTACTATATGAATAGTAATATATGGGAGTAAGTAACTATAGTAGAAGAACTACTATAGTTATATGATTCTTGTATATCTTGATACAATAACTACTTTAATAAAGTAGTTATTTTTTTGTAAAAAACTTAAACAGTTTCTACAGATACAGCTTGTTCACCTTTTTCGTTTTGACCAATTTCAAATGAAACCTTTTGTCCATCTTCTAATGAAACTCTTCCGTAACCATCATTTTTTATTTGTGTATAATGTACAAAAATATCTTTACTTCCATCTTCTAATTGGATAAAACCAAAACCTTTTTCGCTGTTGAACCATTTTACTGTTCCATTGTATCTGTCTGCCATTGCAATTCCTTAATATTTTTACTTCTTTAGAAGTGTTGACTAAAGTATAAAATTGAGTTTATGTTTTGCATATTTGTTTAATTAATTTACATATATTAATAATATTAAATAAAACATCGATGAAACTCTAAATCATCTTTAAGTCTTGCATTGTATCTAAAATTTAATAAAACAACTAACTATATTCTTAAATTTTCATTTTATTTTACAGAATTTCATATCTATCTCTGCCATTGTCTTTAGCTTTGTACAATGCATCATCTGCTCTTTTTTGTATTGAATCCATACAATCACCATCTTTATATACAGTCAATCCAAAGGATACCGTTACGTTAGATACTGGGTTAAAGGAGATATTTCTAATTTCAAATTGAAGTTTTTCAATAAGTTTTATTAAACTATCAATTGTTGCATTATTAGAAATAATAATAAATTCTTCTCCTCCCCATCTTGCAACAATATCATCTTTTGTAATATTAGATTCTATACATTCTGCCATCATTTTAAGAACCTCGTCTCCAACATGATGACCAAAAGTATCATTTACATTTTTAAAATGATCAATATCAAACATCACAAAACCAAACTCTTGATCATATTTTTTTGCTACTTTTATTTTTGCCTCTAAAGCTTGTTGGAAATATGAACGATTATATAAATCAGTCAAAGAATCATGAGTAGATATATACTCTAATTCTTTTTTATCTGTTATATTCTCTCTATAAGAGCTATATCCTATTTTATTTCCTTTTTCATCAAATAAAGGATCTATAGTTAATCTTATCCAATAATCTTTTTTATCTTTTGTATAATTTAATACTTCACCAACATATTGTTCATTTCTATTAAGAGTTTCCCACATACCTTTATAAAAACCTTTTGGAGTATTAGGGTTTTTTAGTATAGAATGATTTTTCCCTATCAGTTCTGATTCTTTATATCCACTAAGTTCCTCAAAAGCTTTTGATATAGAAGTTATTTTACCATTTAAATCTGATGTTGTATAATATACTGATTTACTTATAGTATTTTGCAGTCTTTCTAATTCATATACTTTATCTTTTATTTTATTTTCTAGTTTAACTTGATTGGTAATATCTCTTGCAACAGCAATCATATATTCATCTTTATCATCTTCTATAACATAACTAAAATTAGTCTCAACAGGAAACGTAGTATGATCTTTTCTTGTATATATACCTCTTAAACTTATAAACTGCTCAACTCTTAGTCTATTTATATGATGTTCCCAATCAACTGTTGTTTGAGGATCAAAGGAACTTCTAAAGTCTGTAACTTTTTTGTTAGTAATTCATCTTTTGTAAACCCTAACATCTCTGAAGATCTATTGTTCACATCTGAAATTCTTCCATCTTTTAAACAAACAACATACACAGCATCATTTGTATTATCAAGTAAAAATCTTGCTTTAGTTAGTTTTTTAAATACTGTATTCATATATGTACTAAAAACAATAAAAGTAATCAATATCCCCAATAAAAAAAGTATTATTGATTTGAATATCAAAGACTCAAGTTGATTTTTAAAAACTGTTATATCTTGAAAAAGTACAATATACCCTATATTATGTTCTTCTACATTATATATAGCCTTTTTTATTATTGAGTAATGTTTGTGACCATACTTTATATCTATAGAAGAATTATCGTCAAAATTTATTTTATGAATATTTTGTGTTATAAATTTATCTCTTTTAGAACATTGTTCACAAAGCTCATATCCTTTATGAGTAAATAACTTATCAGAAATTTTCATATTTTTTGGAATATATTTATTTTCTACTAAAAATATAACTATCTATATCAAATA
>LLEK01000043.1_pt1 | contig 26021 bp, 37 predicted proteins | sample 595821 | NCBI WGS metagenome assembly LLEK01 (sample SAMN02919311, study PRJNA255460) | bioreactor metagenome | biome: chemostat; feature: culture 2011_25.1; material: sediment; isolation source: day79 25degC chemostat 2011 inoculated with Wadden Sea sediment taken from... | place: Germany: Bremen ...
AATTTTAGCAGTATTAGTTAGTTTAGTATATATTATATATTTTAAAAGTGAAAATATATCAACATTTTTTTATATTTGCTGGTGGGATAGTTGTCCTAGAGATATTTGTAACGTTTTATATTCAAAATATAAAATCAAAAATTTTAAAAGATGATAGTTTAAAAGAGCAAAAATCTTTAGGTGAGGGTGATATTCCTATTGTTGCAATTATTGGTGGAGTATTAGGATTACATTTAGGAGTTATTGCTATATTTTTATCAGCAATTTTTGCTATAATTCCATCTTTAATAAATCTTATTATTAAAAAAGATATTGAAACACCATTTATCCCTTTTCTAAGTTTAGGCTTTATAGTTGTTTTTTTATATGATAATCTTTTTTTAGATTTTTTAAGTATTTATAATAAGTAAGGTTGATTTTATATGAATAATATTTTAAAAAAATATTTTATGAAAACTTTTTCTCAGGTTTTTGGACCAATTTTTTTAACTTTATATACTATTACATCTATAATATTTTTAGTAAAGATCGCTTCTTTAACATCAATTATACAACTTAGTTTTCTTGAATTGTTAGAATTATATTCTTATTATATCCCTATAATTTTATTTTATACTTTACCTATTTCTATTTTTATATCTTTAGGTTTAGCCTTATCAAAACTATCAAGTGAATATGAGTTGATAGTTATTACAAGTTTTGGATTAAATCCAAAAAAAATTATAGGTATGGTGATACCTTTTTTAATAGTTTCTACAATTTTAATGTTAGTTATATCTTTAGCTTTAGTTCCAAAATCTAATTATTTAAAGAAAAATTTATTGTTGATAAGAAAACAGAAGCACAATTTAATATTAAAGCTAGTGAGTATGGTCAGGAGTTTGGAGATTGGCTTATTTATGTAAATGAAGAAAATAATGGTTTATATAAAGATATAGTTTTATTTCAACAAAATAAAGAAGAAGATATGTTTATTGTAGCAAAATATGCATCACTAGATAATCTTGGAACATCTTTAAACCTTAGTTTACAAGAGGGAAAAGTTGTAAGGGTAACAGATATTGTTAATCAAATAGATTTTAAAAAAATGGTTATAAATAATGAAATTGTATCTGCTCAAAATATTAATACATTTAAAGATTTAGTAGATTATTGGAAAACTCAAAAAGATAAATTTGCTTTTTATTTATTGGGTTCTATTTTACCTTTTATATCAATATTTTTTATTATCTATATAGGTTATTTTAATCCTAGGTATAATAAAAACTATACTACAGTTTTAGGTATAGCTTTTACTGTTACTTATGTTGTATTAATACATCAATTCTCAAAAGAGTATGGAATGGTATCTTTATATTATATTCCTATAGTATGGTTTAGTATAGGTTTATTAATATATAGATATAGAATAAGACCATATTATTAAATTATGAAAATAAAACTAACTATTAGTTATGATGGTGCATCATTTTATGGTTCTCAAATTCAACCAGATAAATTAACTGTACATTCTCGTATAAATGATGCTTTTTTAAAATTAAATATTGATACTAAATTTGATTTTAGTGGAAGAACAGATAAAGGTGTTCATGCTTTTAGACAAGTTATATCTTGTGATATTCCCTCTTTTTGGAATGATTTAGACAAATTAAAAAAAGCGTTAATTAAAATGCTTCCTAGCTCAATTTCTATAAGAAGTATAAAGCAAGTAGATGATAACTTTCATGCTAGGTTTAGTGCCAAAAAAAGAGAATATAGGTATTTAATTTCAAAAACCTTTACTAGCCCATTTAATACAAAATATTTAAGTTATTATAAAAATATAAATTTAAAAAAGATAAATGAAGCTATAGATTGTTTTATAGGAGTTCATGATTTTGAATATTTTAGTAAAAGTGGTAGTGAGCCTAGTTCAACAATTAGAGAAATTTATAAAATAGACTTTTATGAATATAAAGATATATATGTACTAAAATTTCAAGCAAATTCATACCTTAGAAGTCAAATAAGGATGATGGTTGATTTTATTATGAAAATATCTAATGGAAAATTAACTTGTGAAGATTTGAAAAAACAGTTGAATAAAGAAAAATTAATATCTTGGACTTTAGCAGACCCAAGTGGGTTGTATTTGAGTAAAATAAGTTATTAAAAATAACTTATCTTAACAATCTTCCAAGAAAAGATTTTGGATTTTTATATCCTCTCATTGTAAAAAGTAGTCCCTCATCTTTAGGATTTATAACATAAGTTGTAGGAGTTCCTCTAGGTAAAAACCTTTTAGGAATATCTTCTGTTTCCATACTAAGACTAAGGTCAACAGTTACAAATATAAATTTTTCATTTAAAGCTTTTATAACTTTTTCATTAGATAATGTTTCTTCTTCCATTTTTCTACACCAAGGGCAAAATGGACTATGTGCAAATAGTACTACTTTTTTGTTTTGTTCTATACCTTCTTGCATAGCATCTTCATAGGAATCTGCATGATTTAATTCTATAGCATTTAATGATATAACACTAAAGAATATTAAGAGTATTTTTACTAATTTATTCATCTCTTATAACCTTTGTGGCATTTCATCTTTAAATGCTAAGTCTTCTGCATTTTTAAGTATATCAAGAGCACCATCTTTTATCATTTTTTCTGCTAGGTCTATTCCTAAACTATCACAACTATTTATATCTTTTGATAGTGATTCACTCATGATATTTGTACCATCAGGAAAACCAATCATAGTTTTTAGTGTAATTGTGTTATTTTGAATTGTTGCATTACATGCAACAGGTGCAGAACAACCAGCACCAATCTTTGATATAAAATCTCTTTCAGCTTTTGTACATAAAAAAGTATTTTCATCATTTACACTTAGTGCAATTTCTCTAATTTTTTCATTATTAGAAACTATTTCAATTCCTAGAGCTGCTTGACCCATAGGTGGTATCATCATATCTAAAGGAAGTTTTTGAGTATATGGAATATCTTTTAATAAATCAAGTCTATTTAGACCAATCCAAGCTAAAATAATAGCATCATATTGACCTTCACTTAGTTTTCTAAGACGTGTGTTTACATTTCCTCTTAAATCTTTTACTTTAAGATCAGGTCTTTTAGATAAAAGTTGCATTCTTCTTCTTAGACTTGTAGTTCCTATAATAGCACCTCGTGGTAGCTCTTCTAAACTTTTATATTTATGAGATAAAAATACATCACTTTGATCTTGTCTTTGTGTTATAGATACTAATTCTAAACCCTTAGGTATATATGTTGGGACATCTTTTAAACTATGAACTGCTAAGTGTGCATTACCTGCTAACATTTCATCTTCTAGTTCTTTTGTAAAGTGTCCTTTACCTCCAACTAAAGCCAAAGGTTTATCAAGTATCTTATCTCCACGACTAACTATTTTATTTAGTTCAACTTTAATATCTGGATAAGACTTTTCTATTCTGTCTTTTATATGATATGCTTGCCAAAGAGCAAGATCACTCGTTCTTGTTGCTATGATTAGTTTTTCCACTTTTTCTCCGTGTATAGTTTATTATTTTAAATAATCTTCAAATTTTGATCTAGTTACATCGTATTCACCATCAAAAAATACACTTGGAGTTCCTGTTACAAAAGCTTTATCTGACATCTCTATATCATGCATTATCATTTTTTCTAATTTTGGATCATTAATTTGAGCCATAGTTATTTTTGTACCAAACTCTTTATTAAAGAAACTTAGTACTTTTTGGTGATCTTTTTCTTCATATTCATTAAATTTATATTTTGCAGGGAAGTTTGCTTCATAAATTCTATAATCTACATTTTTAATACCTTGTTGTGTAGCTAACATTGATGCTTTTCCTAAAGTTCTTGCAGTTGGATGCATTTGTAAAGGTAAGTGATAATAATATAATGCTATATTTTTTGGATTATCAATAACTTTTTTAATAAGAAATGGTAGCTCATCTATACATATGGGACAAAGTGGATCACTAAATACAACTAAAGAGTGTTTTGCATTAGGATTACCAGCTATTAAGTTCTTTTTATTAAAAAACTCTTTTCCTAAAGTTGGATACATAACTGTTTTAAATGATCTTTTTGTTTTTGCACTAATTAAATCAAAAGAGATAAGTTTTCCATTTGAAAATATAACATCTTTTTGCCCTAAGCTTTTACCTTGAATATTGAATTTTAAATCATATGTATAACCGATCCAACCATCTTGTTTTAAATCTTTTTTAAGTACAAGTTTTAAACTAGTTAATTTTCCATTCATTCTTTTTAGGGATTGTGTTACTCTTTGTTTTTCAAATTTTAAAATCTTTTTTTCAATTTCTGTACTTGAAAAAAGGCTAGTGCTTAATAGAATTGTTATTGTCAATAACTTCAACATCGATAATCTCATCATTGTTTTTTCCTTTGTAGTTTGTATTGTTAAATCTTGTTTCTTTATACTCAAAATTAGTATTATGTGTAGTTGTTTTTGATGGTTTTTTAAATGTAAATATTTTGCTAAATACCCATACTAATACACCAAATTGTAGCATTATCCCAATTATGTCAGTAAAAAAACCAGGGATTATTAAAAGAAAAGCTCCAATAGCTTTCCCCACATTTGTTTTTATAAATTCTTCTTGTGTTATTTTTCCACTTCGAGCTTTATTTACACTTTCAGATAAAGAGTATTTAAATGTTTTTAATATGAAAATACCAATTATTGCTGATATTAAAACTTCAAGAAAGGTACCAAATCCACCTATTGAAGAAGCTATAGAAGTTGATATCATAATTTCTAAGAAAAGATAAATAAAAAAGTATAACAACTAATTTCCTTTATATAAAAATAAATTATAATAGATTTAAATTAAGTATCTACTTAACTTAAAGGTATTGATTTTTCTAGATGATAAAGTGAATACCTAATGTTCTTAAAGTTTTCACTTGTATTTGTATCTATTAGTTTTCCAAACTCTTCTAATACTCTAGCACTTTCTTGTGCTCTTTTATAGTTTGCTATAAGTATTGAGTTAAGATTTGTTCGATTTTGCTCTGATGGTGTAGAAACTTTAAGTACATCATTTTGAATATCTCTTGAGTTTAATAACTCTTCGTATAAAGATATTCTACAATTATGTCTAAGTTCTTTTAGTTCAAGTGCAGTTTTTTTATCATTGAAGATATATCTATATATATCCTCAATAACTCTAATGCCTTCTCTAATTCTGTTTAGATTGGCATCAAGTAGTCGTAACTTATCCTTAGTCATCATTGCTGTTAAATGCAGCAAATATTTGTAATAAAGATATAAATAGGTTAAGAAAGTCTAAGTATAGTGCAATAGCAGCTTCAATTGGAGTTGAAAAACCACCTTTTACAATTTGCTGTGTATCATATAGTATAAATGCACTAAATAATAATGCTCCAACCATAGCAATACCAAGTTGTAATATAGGAGAACCAATGAATATATTACTAATAGAACCAACTATTAGAATAATAAGAGCAATAAAAAGCATTTTACCCATATTTGAGTAATCTCTTTTTGTTGTAAGAGCAAACATTGATATCCCACCAAATGCAACTGATGTCATTAAAAATGCTTGTGCGACAACTGAAGCACCATTTGGCATATTAAATACACTACTTAAAAGTGGAGTAATTGTAAGACCACTTATAAATGTAAATGCAAATAATACAGCTAGATTAATACCTGGTTTATCTTTAACTGCATAAAGTCCAAACAATAATGCAAATTCTAAAATTACAAGTCCCCAATACCAACTAGATATTGTACTAACCATATCTAGTCCAATATATGCACCTGCTGTTGCTGCTAGTAACGAACTAGCAAAAAGTTGATAAGTGCTTCGTAAAAAAGCCATTAAGTCAGCCGGAGCTTGTGCCTGGTCATTAGAAGAACTATATGCGTTATCTTGACTAGTGTAATCTGTATTGTTATTATTTGTTAAATAGTCTCTGTTATACATATTTAAGATTCCTTTTTATTTTTTTGTATTGGATTTTATAATGATTAACTTAAATATCTCTTTAAAAATAGATATTAACATTAGTTGTTTAAATTATTTGATAACTTTTTATTCAAAAGTAAACTGTTTTTAGCTAAACTATATAGTAAATTTTACTTGTAAAATATATATAGATCGTTAAGTAGGAGACATAATGCTAGATGTTGTAGAGATACAAAAAATACTACCACATAGATACCCTTTTTTATTAGTTGATAAGATTACTGATATGCAAGAGGGTGAAAATATTACAGGATATAAGAATGTTTCAATAAGTGAACCAGTATTTGAAGGACATTTTCCTGGACATCCAATATACCCAGGAGTTATGATACTTGAAGGTATGGCACAAGCAGGTGGAATTCTTGCTTTAAAAAGCGCTGGATTTGATGAAGAAGAATTAAAAAATAAAGTTATATATTTTATGAGTATTGATAAAGCAAAATTTAGAAATCCGGTTAGACCAGGTGATAGATTAGAATATCGAATAGAGATTATAAAATTAAGAAAGAATCTTATCGTTCTTGATGGAAAAGCTTATGTTGATGATATACTAGTATCTGAAGCTGAATTAAAAGCAATGGTTGTTGATAAATAATGGGAAACATTCATAAAACAGCTATCGTTCATAATGATGCAAATATAGCTGATGATGTAACAATTGGTGCTTTTAGTATTATTGGTGCCCAAGTTACTATAAAAAGTGGTACAACTATAGCTAGTCATTGTGTTATAGAAGGTAAAACTACAATTGGTAAAAATAATGAGATATTTTCTCATGCTGCACTTGGAACTATTCCACAAGATTTAAAGTTTGATGGTGAAGATGTTGAACTTATAATTGGTGATAATAATAAAATAAGAGAGTTTACACTTTTTAATCCAGGAACTAAAGGTGGTGGAGCTGTAACTAAAATAGGTAATGGAAATTTATTTATGGGTTATACTCATGTGGCACATGATTGTATAATAGGTGATAATTGTGTATTTGCAAATGTTGCAACTCTTGCAGGACATGTGGAAGTTGAAGATTCTGTTGTCGTTGGTGGATTAAGTGCAATTCATCAGTTTTGTAAACTTGGAACTCAATCTATGATTGGTGGAGGTTCTATTGTTGTTCAAGATATACCACCTTTTTGTAACACTGAAGGTAATAGAGCAACAATAAGAGGTCTTAACTTAACAGGTTTAAGAAGAAGATTAAGCAATAGATCTGATATAGATGATATAAAAAAAGCATATAAACAATTATTTGAATCAGGACAACCATTAAATGAAAGTGCTAATGAAATTTTAGAAAATACTAATAATGAATATGTAAAAAAATTAGCGGATTTTATTGTAAATACAAAAAGAGGGATACCTTTTACAAGGAAGTGAAATATTATGAAACAAGATAAAACAATTTGTGACTTTTGTGGTGTTGAAGATAGTGAACAAAACCCAGTAATAGCTGGAGAAAACGCAACTATTTGTCAAACGTGTGCTAAATCAGCATTTGATATTATACAAAACCATAAAGATGGAAATGGTGATATAGAAGATATAGAATTAAGTGATACATTAGAAGATACACAAGTTATATTAACACCTAAAGAACTTAAGGGTATTTTAGATGAATATGTTATTGGTCAAGATAAAGCTAAAAAGGTTTTAAGTGTTGCTGTTTACAATCACTATAAAAGAATATTTATGCAAGGTGCAAGTGAAGATTTAACTGAATTAACAAAATCAAATGTTCTTTTAATAGGTCCTACAGGAAGTGGAAAAACACTTTTAGCACAAACTATTGCAAAATATTTAGATGTGCCTTTAGCAATTGCAGATGCAACAAGTTTAACTGAAGCTGGATATGTTGGGGATGATGTTGAAAACGTTGTAACAAGACTTATTCAAGCAGCAGATGGAGATATCAAAAAAAGCTGAACAAGGTATTATATTTATTGATGAAATAGATAAAATTGCTAGAATGAGTGAAAATAGAAGTATCACAAGAGATGTTAGTGGTGAAGGTGTTCAGCAAGCACTTCTTAAAATCGTTGAAGGTAGTTCTGTAAATGTTCCTCCCAAAGGTGGAAGAAAACATCCTGGACAAGATGCAATACAACTTGATACTACAAATGTATTATTTATTTGTGGTGGTGCATTTGATGGTATGAAAGATATTATTGGTAAAAGACAAGGTGGAAATATCCTTGGATTTAATCAAGATAAAAAAACTAAACAAGAACAAGATAATATTATGGATTTAATTGAAGCTGATGATTTAGTAAAATATGGATTAATTCCAGAATTAATTGGTAGACTTCATATGACAGCAGTTTTACAAGAGATTGATGAAGAAGCTATGATACACATTTTAAAAGAACCAAAAAATGCTTTAGTAAAACAATATTCAAAATTATTCAAAATGGATGATGTGGATTTAGAGTTTGAAGAAGAATCTTTAAAGGCAATAGCAAAAGCTGCTATTGAGAGAAAAACAGGTGCTAGGGGATTAAGATCTATATTAGAAGAGATAATGCTTGATGTTATGTATGAATTACCGGAATATAAAGGTAAAACTGTTACTATTACAGAGAATGTAGTTAATAAAACAGAATTACCAAAAATAGCAAAAGCAAAAGCAGTTGCGTAAATAAGCTTTTTGTAAAAATATAATATAAGATAAAGAAGGGAAATAATAATGATTTTTGATAAGTTTATTGGTTGGTTTTCAAATGATATGGCAATCGATTTAGGTACAGCAAATACTCTTGTATCTGTAAAAGGTAAAGGTATAATTATAAATGAACCATCAGTTGTAGCAGTACAACATGATAGATATGGTAGAGATAGAATATTAGCTGTAGGTAAAGAGGCTAAGCAGATGATTGGTAAAACACCTGTAAATATACAAGCTGTAAGACCTATGAAAGATGGGGTTATTGCAGATTTTGAAATGACAGAAAGAATGGTTAGATACTTTATTGAAAAAGCACATAATAGAAAATCGTTCTTAAGACCAAGAATTATTATATGTATTCCTCATGGTATTACTCAAGTTGAGAGAAAAGCTGTACGTGAATCAGCACTGAGCGCTGGAGCTAGAGAAGTATTTCTTGTAGAAGAGCCTATGGCTGCTGCTATTGGTGCAGGGATTCCTGTTAGTAGTCCTGATGGTTATGTTGTTGTTGATATTGGTGGTGGTACTACTGAAATTGGTGTAACTTCTCTTGGTGGACTTGTACTTTCTAAATCTATTAAAGTAGCTGGAGATAGATTTGATAAAGCTATTGTTGATTATGTTAGACAAAATTTTAACCTTTATATTGGTGAGAGAACTGCTGAGGGTATTAAACTTGAAATAGGAACAGCTGTTAAACAAGCAAAAGATATTACTATTAAAGTAAAAGGTAGAGATAGTTCAGGACTTTTAACAACTATTGACTTAACAAGTGAAGGTGTAAGAGCCGCACTTCATGAGCCATTAAAAGAGATATCTTTAGCTGTTAGACAAGTACTAGAAGAGATGCCACCAGATTTAGCAGGTGATGTTGTTGATAATGGTGTTGTATTAACAGGTGGTGGAGCACTTATTAGAGGTTTAGATAAATATCTTACAAATGATATTAAATTACCTGTGAGAGTTGCTGATGAACCATTACTTGCTGTTGCATACGGTACAAGTAAAACATTAGATGAGGAATCTTTACTTAAATTAATTTCTAATGAATAAAAAGTTTCTACTCTTTTTATTAGCTATGGTTATAGCTATATTATATTTATTTAGTGTTGAGAAGGTTATATATAGTAAGCTTACAACACTGAATAATTCTATTCAATCTATATACGTAAAAACTTTTGTTGTTGTAAATGGAGCTATAAATAAATATTTAAATCAATTAGATTATATAGAACAACTAAGACAATCAAATGAACTAAATCTAAAATATAAACTTTTATATGAAAAGAAAACTAATGAGTTACATGAGTTAAATAAAAATATAAAAATAAAATTAGATGATGATTCTGATTATAAAAAAGTAAGAGTTATTGCTTATGCTGATTTTAATGATCATTCAAAAGTAGTCTTAAATGATAATATTACAGATGAAGATAAAATATCTTCACTTATTACCTTTGATGGATATAGTGCAGGGATAGTACTAAATAAAGATGATAAAACAGTTGCGTATTTAAATCAAAATAAAAAATGTAACTATACTGTATATATTGGTAAAAATAATGCTCCAGGAATAACTTCAGGTATTACAGAGGATGGAAATCTAGTTATTAAATATGTGCCAATTTGGAAAGAGATAGAAGTTGGTGATGAAGTTATAACAAGTAGTATGGATTCTATTTTTCCATATGGTATTAAAGTTGGAAAAATTACTGAAATTAAAGTATATGAAAATACTAAAGAGGTATTAGCAAAGCCTTATGCAAATACTTTTGGAAACAGAGATTATTTTATCTATAATAAAGATATAAACTCTAGTAGGTTGCCATAATATTATCTACAGCTTCCCAAGATAAATCATTTTTGTCTTTCTTGAACATATTATAAATATATCTTGCAAACATATCAGTTTCAATATTTACTTTACTATTTATAGTATATGTTTTAAATAAAGTATTTTCTAATGTATGAGGAATAATAGTAAGTCTAAAATTATCTTTATTTACATCATTTACAGTTAAACTTATTCCATCAACTGTAATTGAACCTTTTGGTATGATATATTTCATATACTCTTTTGGGATTGTTATAAAAAAGTCTGTAGAGTTTCCATTGTTTATAATATTTGTAATAGTTCCTATACAATCAACATGACCTTGAACAACATGACCTTCAAATCTATCACCCATCATCATAGCAGGTTCCATGTGAACTAGACCTGTATAGTTTTCTATTGCTAATAAGTTCTGTGATTCAGGAGAAAGCTCTACACTAAAAGTATCACTATTTATTGCTATAACTGTTAAACAAGCACCATTTATTGCAATACTATCGCCTATTTTTGCTTTATGTTTTGCATTTATCGTTAATATATTATTATTAAAGCTAACAACATTAGCCATCTCTCTTATTAATCCTGTAAACATGGTGTGATTATATCATAATAATAATTTTATATTAAGCAATATTTAGTAAACTTTACAAATAATCTATATAGGGGTATCTTATTAAAAGACTTAAATATTTACTAATAGTTTTTTTTATTATGTTTATTAGTGGTTGTGCTATAAAAAAACCTATATATACAAAAAGCAGTACAGTTATATTTAAAACACCAAATATGAAATTTTATGATAAAGGGTTTATTTATAAATATGATGATTTTATCCATCTTCAAGTATTTGAAGTAGGGCAATTAGTACTTGATATGAAAATATACGAAAAAGAGATATGTAAAAGCTCAATAGAATGTATAAGTACAAAAGAGTTTAATAAAAAATATCTTCACTCTTCATATAAAGATGAGTTTTTGTATAATCTTTTTTCAAAAAATAACATATACCATAAAGATAAACAAAATGGTATCCTTATAAAAGTAAAATAAATATTTTAATATATAATAATAGACAAAAGGAACAATTATGAATAAATTTGTAGGAGCTCACGTTAGTACAAGTGGAGGTGTTCAAAATGCACCATTAAATGCTACAGCAATAGGTGCTAAAGCCTTTGCATTATTTACAAAAAATCAAAAAAGATGGGATGCTAAACCATTTGATACAAAAACACTTGATGCATGGTTTAAAAATCTTGAAGAATCAGGAATACAACCAAAACATATATTACCTCATGATAGTTATTTAATAAATCTAGGTAACCCAGATGAAGAAAAACTAGAAAAAAGTAGAAATGCCTTTATAGATGAATTAGAAAGATGTGATATTCTTGGACTTGATAGACTTAATTTTCACCCAGGAAGTCATCTTCAAAAGTTTGGTAAAAAAGACCCTGAGTATAATGAAAAATTACACTATGCAGAGTTAGAGTGTCTTGATTTAATCGCTGAATCAATTAATATAGCTTTAGATAAAACAAAAAATGTAAAAGCTGTTATTGAAAACACTGCAGGTCAAGGTACAAACCTTGGATATAAGTTTGAGCATTTAGAATATATTATTGATAGAATTGAAGATAAAAGTAGAGTTGGCGTTTGTATTGATACCTGTCATATGTTCACTGCAGGTTATGATATAAGAACACGTGAAGCATACGATAAAACATGGGCTGATTTTGATAAAATTGTAGGACGTGATTTTTTAATGGGTATGCATATAAATGATTCTAAACCTGAACTTGGAAGTAGAGTTGATAGACACCATAGTTTAGGTGAAGGTCAAATAGGTTGGGATGCTTTTAAATTTATAATGAATGATGACAGAATGGATGATATTCCACTTGTTCTTGAAACTATTGATGAAACTATTTGGGATAAGGAAATAGAAGCTATGTATGCTTTAGAAGGCAAAAAGTAAAATAGCTTTCTCTTTTTATCTATCTTCGTTAGTTGGATGTTCATTACCTATAGGTAAATCATATCCTACTGCTTTGATATATTTTAAGATAAAGCTATTTGCGATAACTTGCTTTTTTTTTCTTGTTCACTTTGTTTAAAAGATAGTTCAAAATTTTGATCTGAAGTTAACATAATAGTATGTAATTCTTTAAGTAATTTTGCTACTTTTATTCCCTCATCATTAGTGAACTTTTTTTCTTTTAATTTCTTCTCAATCTCATTTTCAAGATTTGCTAAATAGATAATATCTATTTTTTTATCTTGTTTATTTGTAATAAGTTGCTCGAGTAATTCCAGTAGTAATAGAAACATGTTAATCCTTTAAGTATGTTTTATTAAGAGTAACTTAAATTGGAAAATATATGAAAAAGTTTTATTTTTATGATTTAGTAAGGCAGACAAGAATTTTTCAATAGGAGTTTACAAATCGGTAAATGACTATTGAAAAATTTGAAGTGGAATGAAGCTAAAGCTAAAAAGAAAGCTTTTTAATCAAAACTTCCTAATGCCATAAGTTTATTATATCTATTATTGTATCTTTCTTCTTGTGATAATTTTTCAAGTTCTTCAACACTATCTATGAAGTAGTCTCCAAGAGCTTTTATAGCTTCTTCTTTACTTCTATGAGCACCAATTAGTGGCTCATTTATAACATCATCAATTAGTTCACACTCTTTAAGGTCAGTTGATGTTATTTTTAGTGCATTTGTAGCAGTTTCAACCATTGCTTGGTCTTTCCATAAAATACTTGCACAACCCTCAGGTGAAATAACAGAATAAACACTATATCTCATCATTGCTAGTTTATCACCAATAGATATAGCCAAAGCTCCACCACTTCCACCTTCTCCAATAACAACAGAGATAATAATAGTATTCATATTACTAAGTTCAAAAAGATTTCTAGCAATAGCTTCACTTTGAGATCTCTCTTCTGCTCCAATTCCTGGATATGCACCTGGAGTATCAACTAAAAATAAAATTGGTAATTGAAACTTTTCAGCTAATTTTGCAGCTCTTAAAGCTTTTCTATAACCCTCAGGATTTGGCATACCAAAATTTCTTTTGATTTTATTTTTTACACCTCTACCTTTTTGCTCTCCAATAACAACACATTTTTTATCACCTATATATCCCAAGTAACAAACTATAGCTTGATCATCTGCTAGGTGTCTATCTCCATGTATTTCATAAGCATCAGTCATTAAACCTCTTACATAGTCAATAGCATAAGGTCTATCTGCATGTCTAGCTAATTTTAGTTTTTGAAAATCAGAAAGGTTACTGTATGTTTTTTTAACTTCATCTTCAAGCTTTTTTTCTAATATAGAAACGGCATATTCATCTGCTTTTGTTTTAGCAACGATTATGTCGTCTTCTATCTTTTTTAAACCTTCTTCAAAATCTAAGTATGTAGCCATATTATTAATTACCTATTTTATAAATTTCTTCATTATTATAACACCATTTGTTCCACCAAAACCAAATGAGTTAGACATAACGATATCAAGTTGTGCTTTTCTGGCACTATTTGGAACATAATCAAGGTCACAATTTTCATCTGATTCGATTTGATTGATTGTTGGAGGTATAATTCCATTTTCCATAGCTTTAATTGAAATAATTGCTTCTAAAGCTCCAGCAGCTCCTAAACAATGACCAATTTGACCTTTTGTAGATGTTACAGGAGGACAATCTTGCTTGCCTGCAAATAGTTCTTTTAATGCTGCTGTTTCATTTTTATCATTTACGGGAGTTGATGTACCATGAGCATTTACATAATCAATCTTTAGCTCACCACCATTTTGTTTTTCAGCCATTTCAAAAGCTGCTTTCATAGCTCTATATGGTCCATCTTGTGTTGGAGTTGTAATATGATTTGCATCACCACTTTCTCCAAAACCAAGAACTTCAGCATATATTTTTGCACCTCTAGCTTCAGCAGATTCTAAAGTTTCAAGAACTAATGCACCAGCACCTTCTCCCATAACAAATCCATCTCTATTTTTATCAAATGGTCTAGAAGCAGTTTTAGGGTCATCATTTCTTGTACTTAAAGCTTTCATTGAAGCAAATCCACCAACACCAGCACCACAAACAGCACTTTCAGCACCTACAACTAGCATTTTATCAGCTCCACCAAGCATTAAAACTTTAGCAGCATCAGCAATAGCATGAGTACCAGCTGCACAAGCAGTTACAACTGAAAGGTTAGGTCCTTTTAAATTATGTTGGATTGTAACAAATCCACCTAACATATTTACTAAAGAAGACGGTATAAAAAATGGAGATATTTTACCTGGTCCTCTTGTATTACATATAACAGAATTTTTTTCGATGTTTGTTAGTCCACCAATTCCAGAAGCAGATACAATACCAAATCTATCAGCAATAGAATTATCAACTTTATTTTCTGATACAACTCCTGCATCTTCCATTGCTTCTTGAGCAGCATGAATTCCTAAGTGTATAAATCTGTCAGCTTTTTTTGCTTCTTTTTTTCCTAAAATTGCAGTAGGATCAAAATTTTTAACTTCTCCTGCTATTTGTGCAGAAAATTCTGAAGCATCAAATAGTGATATTGTATCAATTCCAGTTTGTCCATCAACTATAGCTTTAAAAGATTCTTCAACATTGTGTCCAAGTGAATTTATCATTCCTAAGCCAGTAATTACAACTCTTTGCATTCTTTTCTCCATATTAATATTCATATAAACTAAATAAAATTTAAGTTATAAACTTTACTTAAACTACAAAATAAAAAAGTTCAAATAGAATTATCCTATTTGAACTTAAAATTTGAAACTTACTTGTTATTTTCGATGTATTTGATTGCATCACCAACAGTTAAGATACCTTCAGCATCTTCATCTGGAATCTCAATATCAAATTCCTCTTCTAGAGCCATTACTAGTTCAACAACGTCTAAAGAGTCAGCACCTAAATCTTCAATAAATCTAGATTCTTCTTTGATCTCATCAGCATTACAATCTAGTTGCTCTACAACAACTTCTTTTACTTTTTCTAACATTAAATTTCCTTTTATTTAAATTTCACATTATTGTAGCATATTTTGTTTAAAAATATAATTACAAAACAATTTGGATTATACGTATAATCCACCGTTTACTTTAAGAATTTCACCCGTTATATAACTTGAATGATCACTTAAAAGAAATGCTACAGCATCCGCTACATCTTTAGCTTCACCGAATCTTTTTAATGGAATATTTTTGGTATATTCATCTTTAACTTCTTGTTTTAATTCATCAGTCATATCTGTTCTAATAAAACCTGGTGTTACTGTATTAAATCTAATAGTTCTAGGAGCACCTTCTTTTGCAAAAGCTTTTGTCATTGTATTAACACCACCCTTACTTGCACTATAATTAGTTTGTCCAGCATTTCCCATTTCTCCAACAATTGAAGATATATTTACAACTGCTCCAAACTTCTTTTTACTCATTGCTTTTAAAGCATCTCTACAACCAATAAATGTAGATTTTAAGTTGGCATTTATAACATCATCAAAATCTGCAACAGACATTCTTAAAGCTAATTTATCTTTTGTAATACCAGCATTATTAACTAAATATGATAAAGCACCATCAGCATCAACAATAGTTTTTATTATATTTGCCCAATCTTCTTCAATTGAAACATCACCTTTTATAACAGCAGCAGTTCCACCAGCAGATTCAATCTCTTCTTTTACAGCATCTGCAAGCTCTGGTTTACTTCTATAGTTTATCCATACTTTTAAACCATATGTTGCTAATTCTTTAGCAACCTGAGCACCAATTCCTTTACTAGCACCTGTTACTAAAACGTTTGTTCCTGTAAATTTCATACATTTTCCTTTTTAAAAATATTCAATCTATATATCTTTTTGAGATGCCATTATAGCATTCTATTCTTCTATCTCTCAAAAAAGGCCACCATCTTCTTACATTTTCACTTCTATTTAAGTCTACATTAACATAAACTATTTCTTCATTTTCCTCAGTAGCATGAGCTAGATATTCACCTTGTGCTCCAAAGGCAAAAGAATTACCCCAAAATTTAGTTCCTTTTAAAACTTCACTATCATCTTTTTCAAAGCCTACACGATTTACTGTTAATACTGGAATGCCATTTGCTACAGCATGTCCTCGTTGAACTGCTATCCAAGAGTCTAGTTGTCTTTGTTTTTCTTCTTTATCATCATCTTTAAACCAACCTATTGCTGTAGGATATATAAGTATATCTGCACCTTTTAAGCTCATAAGTCTTGCGGCTTCTGGATACCATTGATCCCAACATATTAAAACACCAAGTTTTCCAACACTTGTTTGTATAGGTTCAAAGCCTAAATCTCCAGGAGTGAAGTAAAACTTTTCATAAAACCCTGGATCATCAGGTATATGCATTTTTCTATATTTTCCAGCAACTGAGCCATCTTTTTCAAATACAACAGCAGTATTGTGATAAAGTCCAGCAGCTCTTTTTTCAAATAAAGAGGTAACTAATACAATCTTATTTTCTTTAGCTATATTACTCCAAAACTTTATATCATCTTCCCAAGAATTAGCTAAATCAAAGGTATCTACATTTTCATTTTGGCAAAAGTAGTGAGTTTGATGTAGTTCTTGAAGTATTACAAGTTCCGCATTGTTTTTAGCAGATTCTTCAATCATAGAAACGGTTTTTTTTATAGTTTCATTTTTACTTTTATAGTATTTTTGTTGTATAAGTGCAGTTTTCATAAAAGGAATTTTATCTACTTTACCTATATATTAAGGTTAAATAGTTATTAAGATATAATTGTATTAATATTTTATTAAAAAAGGATTTTGGAATGTCTATTTATAAAAAATTAGTTATATCTTCTATTTTAGCTTCGTTGATGTTAGCTAATTGTTCAGCTAATGAAATTGAAAATATAAAAGCAGAAGCAAAAAATGCTATAAAAATAGTTGGTGGAAAGTTAAAACATACACTAGGGCAAAAAATAAAAGAGGGTGGTGCTACTAATGCTGCTGATTTTTGTTCAACTTCAGCTGATAAAGTAGCCCAAGAAGCTGCAAAGTCTTTACCTAAAGGTGTAACAGTAAAAAGAATTACAGCAAAACCAAGAAATGTATACAATAAAGCAGTTGTTGAACAATTAAAAGTTTTAAATGAACTTGAAGAGAAAGTAAAATCAGGAAATGTTCCTAAATTAGTAGTTAAAAAATTATCAAAAAATCATTATCAAGTTTATAAACCACTTATAATAGGTAAAAAGTGTTTAACCTGTCATGGTGATGCTAAAACTAGAAATAAAAAAGCTTATGAAATTATCAGTAAAAAATATCCTAATGATGAAGCTATTGATTATAAAATAGGTGAGTTAAGAGGTGCTTTTTTAGTTGATATTATTAAATAGTTTATTAAATATAAACTATTTATTTAAAGATGGATATTGCATTGTAACACAATGTAAACTTCCATTTTGACGTATCAATACACTACAATCAATTCCTATAATATCTCTTTTAGGAAAAATAGATTTTATAACCTCAAGAGCTTTTGAATCATTTTTATCATTATAAGTTGGAACTAGTACAGCATCATTTATTATTAAAAAGTTTGCATAAGTTGCAGGGAGTCTTTGATCTTCATAATAGATTGGTTTTATCCAAGGTAAAGATATAAGTTTAAATGGTTTTCCATTTAATTGTTTAAAACTTTTCAGTTCATTTTCCATACTTTTTAACTCTTGAAAATGTTCATCGTTTTTATCGTCACACGATTGATAAACTATAGTATCTGAACTTACAAATCTAGCTAGTGTATCTATATGTGAATCTGTATCATCTCCACTTAAATAACCATGATCTAACCATAATACTTTTTTAGCTCCAAAATATTGAATAAGTCTTTTTTCTATTTGTTTTTTTGTTAATTTTGGATTTCGATTTTTTTCTAAAAGACACTTTGATGTAGTAAGTATAATACCTTCAGAATTACTCTCTATAGCTCCACCTTCAAGTACAAAAGGCAAACTTTTATGCTTATAACCTTTAAAAATACCTTTTAGTTTTAGTTTTTTTGTAATTTGATTATCTTTCTCATATTCAAATTTCTTTCCCCAAGCATTAAAAGTAAAATCAAGTATTTCTAAATCATTGTTATCTTCAATAGTAATACCACCAAAATCTCTTGACCAAGTATCGTTACTATCAATATTTATAAAGGTTAGATTTTTTTTTCGTAAGAATTTTGATTTTATATATGCAAGGTTTTTTGATACTATAAGAACTTTTTGATATTTTGCAATAGTTTTTGCGATGTTTACAAATGTATCAATAGCTTCTTCTAGGTATTCATTCCAATGGGTGTCTTTATTTGGAAATACAAGTTGTACAAATTCTTGTTTTTCCCATTCTGCTACTAATCTCATATTATCACTTTTCGGGATTTAAAAAGTTACCTTTAAATGATCCCATTTTATGTTTGTTTGCTTTTCTGGCTTCTTTTGCTGCTTCTTTTGCTTTCATTTTTGCTATAGCTGCTTGTTGCCTTGCTTTTCTTGCTGCAATTTTTCTATCAATTTGAGCTTTTGTGTATTTTCTCTTTCTAAGAGGGAGTGCTCTTTTTACAGAATCTAGTCTATTTAGATTTGAAACTATTGAAAATAGTTCATTGGGATTGTACACTTTAAAAATATAAGTTTCTGCTTTTGTTTTATCATAAAAATCTATCTCAAAGTCATCTAATACAGATAAAATAGCCCCTATTGCATAAAATGATACTTCAACTTTATCACTAAAAGCATAGATACTTTCATTTTTAGTAATATAGTATGTTTCATTTTGTTTTGCATTATGTATTTTTGCTCTATCAAAATATTTATAATAACAAACAATTTTGTTTGAGCTTTTATCTTTAAAACACTCTTTTGAATATAAGCTAGTAATAAATAATGTTAATATTAATAAAAACTTTATCAACTATACACCTCTTTTATTATCCCAAACTCTTATATGAAGTCTATCTGAGTATTTGAAACCTTTTTCTAGTGCATATTCTATAACACTTAAGCTATTTTTGTCAATAAGTTTTGCAGTATCTCCCAATGGCATAAGATAAACTTCACAAGATGGAATTTGTTTTAAAATATCATCTATCTCTTTTGAAGCATTAGGTATAAAATCTACATCAAGTACAAATTTTAGATAACTTTGAGATGATACTTTTAAAATATTAGTTAATGTTTTATAATTTAATCTTTTTGATAAAGGTTCTTTACTATTACTTAGTTTTACACTCATAGAAAAAAGTATATCTTTATGCCAAGGTTTATCAAGTTTTATATCTATAGAAGCATTTGTCTCAATTGTTATATGATATCCATGGTCTATATAATATTTCATAAACTTTTGAAACTCTTCATCTCTCCAATATAAAAGAGGTTCACCTCCTGTTAATACTATATCAACTTTATAATTTGGTAAAATTTTATTAAGTTCTTCAATAAGAGGTTTACTACTTTCATAACTTTTCCACTCATTTTTAAATGCTATATCACTAGCATGAAAACTATCACAAGAATGCTTTTTTATACCACTAGGAGTTTCATACTCTACTTCAAAACCAGAGCATTGCATATTGCACTTTCCAAATCTTACAAATACAGAAGGGTTACCTATACGTTTACCTTCTCCTTGTATGGTAGGACCAAATATCTCATTTACTTCAAGCATTTAACTATATACTACACTTTTACTTTTTGGTGTTTCAAAGTATTCAAGATGTGATACTTCTATATCTATTTTTGCCATTTTTTCTTGAACTATCTTAAGTAACCAAGCCGATAAATTTTCACTTGTTGGTACAAAGTTAACTATAATATATCCTTCATATAATTCTTTTATATGTATTGGTTCATCTTTTAAAATTGTTAAATCAGGTATCATATAGCTTTGGGGCATACTTTTAAAGTTTTGTTTATTTTTATAGTGTGGAAGCAGGGTATCAAATAGTGGATCATTTATATCTAGTATAAACTTATGATCAAGTGTATTATCAAGAAATTTTTTAAACCAATTTAGATGTTTAAAATCTGTAACCATACCATTTTGAAGATTATTACTTTGTAGGTGAACTATTATTTTACCTTGATGACCATGAAGGTGTCTACACATAAGACAATCATCTAGTGCATAATCTTTATTTAACTCTTGTGACCAAACTCTGTGTCCATAACAAAAGTCAAATTGTTTAGATATTTGCCATCTCATTTATACCCTTTTTTGTTTTGATTTCGTATTGTATCAAATTCAAATTAAACTGTATATGGATAATTTGGATTAATTTATGTTAAATTATAAACTGCTAATATATTTTTATGAAAGAGATTGAAAAATTTAAAAGTTTAATAAACGAACAAAAATATTATGAAGCCCATGAAGCATTAGAAGAGTTATGGTTCCCAATTAGATATAAAAAAGATGATTATTGTTTAGCTTTAAAAGGTTTTATAAATGGAGCTGTATGTTTAGAACTTCATAAAAGAGATAAACTAAAACAAAGTCAAAATGTTTACAAAACATATTTAAAACATACAAATATCTCTAAAATAGAAAAAACAAAAAATGAAAAAGAATTAAAAAAACTAAAAGTTTTTATGGATAAAAACTAGAAAGTATTTTAAAAACTAGCCCAAATCATTCTCAAATAAAGCCCAATAGTTGAAGTATAACCAACATCGGTAAATACTAAGTTTTTATTTTTATCATATATAAATGTAGTTGGGTAAACTTGAATATTAAATTGTTGAGCAAGTGAACCATCAAAATCATCATAAACTTTAAAAGTTAGATTATTCATTTTTAAATATTCTTTTATATATTCTTTTGTTCCTGAGTTTACTGCAATAGTTAAAACTTCATAATCTTTTGATAAATATTCAATATTAGGAGCTTCCACTTTACATATAGGACACCAAGTAGCCCAAAAGTGTATTAAAAGAGGTTTGTTCTCTGGTATTTTATAGTTTGTATTATCTAATAAACTTATATCAGAAATAGATAACTTTTCTTTATTTAAATTAAGTGATTTATAGTAACTTACAAGATTTGCTAAGATAGTTAAAACTATAGCAAATTTAACTATCTCTTTAATATACTTTTTCAAATACTATGATTCTTCTTTTTTCACTTGTGGTAAAATTATATTTAGTAATATACCAATAATTGCACCAAGTCCAATACCAGAAAATGCAACTGAACCAAAGTTAAAAGTCATTCCACCTATTGAAAATACTAAAATCATAGATACTATTACCATATTTCTAGTACAAGTTAAATCAACTTTTTCTTTTATTAATGTTCCCATACCAATAGAGGCAATTAAACCAAAAAGTAAAAGTAAAATACCACCCATAACAGGAACAGGAATTGTTCCTAAAAATCCACCAATTTTACCAACAAATGCTAAAACTATTGCAAATATTGCTGCCCATGTCATAATTGCAGGGTTAAAAGCTTTTGTTACTGAAACAGCACCAGTTACTTCTGAATATGTTGTATTAGGTGGACCTCCAAAAAGTGATGCTAAAGATGTAGCTATACCATCACCTAAAAGAGTGTTTTTTAGTCCGGGTTTTTTTAAATAATCTTTTTTTGTTACATTTGAAATAGCAAGCATATCTCCAATATGTTCAATAGCTGGTGCTATTGCTATTGGTAGTATAAATATTATAGCTTCCCAATGAAAAACTGGTGTAGTAAAGTTTGGCATAGCAAACCAAGATGCTTTTTCTATTGAACTAAAATCTACTATACCATAAGCTAAAGCAACTAAATAACCAATAATAATACCAAATAAAATAGGAACAAGTTTTAAAATACCTTTTCCAATAAGTGAAGTAAAAACAGTTACAATTAAAGCTACCATAGATATTACAAGTGCTTGTTCTAGTGGTACAAGTTGAAGTGAACCATCACCTGTTTTACCCATAGACATATTAACAGCAACTGGTGCTAAAATAAGTCCAATAGACATAATAACAGGACCCACAACAACTGCAGGTAAATATTTATGAATAAAATCAGAACCTTTGTATCTTATTACAAAACTAAGTATTATATAAAATAAACCAGCCGCAACAAGCCCAGACATGGTTGCCGCTATGCCCCATGTTGTAACACCATAAGATATAGGTGCTATAAAAGCAAAAGATGAAGCTAAAAATATAGGAGGGATACTTTTTCTATTTACAAACTGAAAAGCTAAGGTACCAATACCTGCTGTAAATAATGCTACACTTGGATCAAGTCCTGTTAAAATTGGTACTAATACCAAAGCACCAAAAGCTACAAATAAAAATTGTAGTCCAATAATAGAGTCTTTTGTTCTGAATTTGTAATCTGTTTTTTCCATAGTAGTCAACCTTTTAAGTTGGGTATTTTATCAATATTTATGTAAAAAACTTGTTAATTTGTGATACAATAAAAAGAAATTTCATAGGATTATATATGTATAAAGAAAGCTCAAATGTTGTAGTAAAACATTTAGTAAATAGATTAAGAGATAGTAGAACTAACTCTAATGAATTTAGACTAACAATAGAAGAAATAGCAAGAATTATAGCTTGTGAGGCACTTAATAATTATCCAACAGTAACAACAAATATTGATACATGGCAAGGACCTATAGATGTTCAAATGATTGAGGTTCAAAAGTTAGTATTAGTACCAATTTTAAGAGCAGGGGAACCTATGCTTAGTGGTATATTACGAACATTACCTTATGCAAGAAGTGGTTTTTTAGCTATGAAAAGAGATGAAGATACAGCTCAATCAAAACTATTTTATGAAAACATCCCTAGTTTAGAAAATAAAACAGTATTTCTTTTAGACCCAATGGTAGCAACAGGTGGTTCACTTATAGATGGAATAGATTATTTAAAATCAAAAGGTGCAAAAAGAATTATCTCTTTAAATATTCTTGGAGCTCCCGAGGGAGTACAAAATGTTCAAGAAGCTCATCCTGATGTAGATATTTATATAGCACAAATAGATGAAAGACTTGATGAAAATAATTATATAAGACCAGGTCTTGGAGATGCAGGAGATAGAGCTTTTAATACAAATGATTAATTAATCATTTGTATTTACATTTTCAAAAAAGAGTGAAAAATTATTCACTCTTTATATATTCAATTTTATCTTTCACCCCTGCAAGTTTAAATCCATTTAGTCGTAATCTACAACTGTCACACACTCCACAAGCTTTGTTTTCATTTTTATAACAACTCCAAGTATATTGTAAAGGTACATCTAACTCAATAGATTTTCTTACTATTTGTTCTTTTGTCATATGTACTAATGGAGTTATGATTTCTAGTTTTGTTTCCTCTTTAGTACCTTGATTCATAGCGTTTTGCATTTTATCTATAAAATTATCTGTACAATCAGGATATCCACTACTATCTTCTTGAACTACACCTATAAATAAAGCTTGTGCTTCATGTTTTTCAGCAATAGCTGTAGCAATACTTAAAAAAATACCATTTCTAAATGGTACATAAGTTATAGGAACACCCTCTTCAATACCATCAGTTGGAACATCTATAGATGTATCAGTTAAAGCACTTGCTCCAATTTGTGTAAAAAATGGGATATTTATCTCATACTTTTCTTTTACATTTAGTTCAATACAAATATTTCTAAAAGCTTCTAATTCTTTATGTTCAGTTCTTTGTCCATAATTAAAATGTACAGCTATTATTTCATAATCATCGTTTTTTGCTATATATGAGCTTAAAGTAGAGTCCATTCCTCCACTTAATATACATACTGCCTTTTTATTCATTTAAAAAAATCCTTTTATTTATTATCCACCAGTTTCATAAAAAGCTCTATCGCTTTGGTTTTGTTCATCCCATTTATTTTTCTCTGGTTTATTTTGTAAAACTTTTTTTAAAATATTTGTAGCTTCTTTTATATCTTTAGATTTAACAGCATCAGCAATACTAAGTGCATCTTCAAAATATAAACAGGGAATCAAATAACCCTCAGCTGTAAGTCTGATACGATTACAATCAGTACAAAAATCATCAAGATGTGGTTCTATTATTCCAAATTTATAATCATCTTGACAGATATAACTTTGTGATGGACTATTTCCAACTCTAGGTGCTTTTGTAAAATCATATTTTTCTTTTATAATAGTTTGAATCTCTTGAGAATTTAACCCTTTTTTTACATTTGCATGGGTATTTTCCATAAATTCAATAAATCTTACTTCCATATTTTTAGATTTACAATATTCTAGTATATCTATAAGTTCTGTATTATTTACATCTTTCATTGGAACACAGTTTATTTTTACATTTAGTCCAACTTCTAATGCTTTATCAATACCCCTTAGAACCTTAGCTAAAACATCTTTTTGTGCTATATGATGAGCAACTTCAGACTTTAGACTATCTAAAGATATATTTAATCTTTTTAGTCCTGCATCCTTTAGTTTTTGAGCTGATTCTTCTAGTAAAAAACCATTTGTTGTCATAGCTAAATCAACATTTGGTGCATAAGAAGATATCATCTTTATAAATACCTCTAAATGTGACCTTACAAGGGGTTCTCCACCTGTTATACGAACTTTTTCTACACCTTCATCAACTGCAACTTTAACAAACTCAAATAGGTCTTCATAACTCAAAAGATTTTCGTGTGGTACCCATGAGAAAGGCTTTTCGGGCATACAATACTGACATCTAAAATTACATCGCTCTGTTACTGAAACTCTTAAATAGTTTACTTTTCTTCCATATCCATCAATTAACATTATATTAGCTTTACTTAATTTAAATTTTTAAAAGAATAGTATAAAATGACTTAAATATAAACCTTTAAAGGTTTTATTTTAGAAATAACTAGGATCTATTGTGGGTATAACTGAAGCTATAAAATCTATCGATTTTTTTAATGATTTAGATGATGTACAAGTGGCGTATTTAAAGGAGATTTCTTCTATAAGAAGTTTTTCTAAAAATACTATTGTTTATTATGAAGATGATGTAGATTTTTCTTTACAATTTTTAGTAAATGGTATGATAAAAATATATAAAATTGACAAATATGACAATGAAATATTTTTATATTACATTTATGAAAAGAATATGATTTCCGAATTTACATCTATTGATGATGAAACAATATATTGTTTTTCTAATGCAGAATTTGTAGAAGATGGTTCGATTCTTTCTATTGATTTTAAAAAATTTAAAAAAGAGTTTGTTGATTCTGGTATTTTGACCAATAAATTTATAAAAGAAATTTTAAATAAAACTCGTCAATTACAATGTATATTAAACAGAGAATTAGTTTTTGATGCTACAGCTAAAGTATCATTTATGTTAAATAATGATTTAGATATGTTTAAATAAACTTAAACGTACAGAAGTTGCTTTTATGTTACATAATCAAACCAGAAACATTATCAAGAGTA
>LLEK01000046.1_pt1 | contig 25559 bp, 28 predicted proteins | sample 595821 | NCBI WGS metagenome assembly LLEK01 (sample SAMN02919311, study PRJNA255460) | bioreactor metagenome | biome: chemostat; feature: culture 2011_25.1; material: sediment; isolation source: day79 25degC chemostat 2011 inoculated with Wadden Sea sediment taken from... | place: Germany: Bremen ...
GGGTAAACTTTTATCTACTTTTGATAAATTATTGCATATTGTACAATTTTGTGTTATTTCTAACTCAACATCTGCTATTTGAAATTTTGAACCAATTGTAAGTTTATCTAAATTAAAATCTACTAAAATATTTTCACCTAATTGACCATAGTTTATATCTATATTGTTCTGTTTTACTAAATTATATGCTTCAATAGATGTCAATAAGATTGATCTATTTTTATTGTTTCCATAAAACCTGTCAATAACAACACCATCTGGGTCTAACCATACTTCATTTTCATTTAATCTATTCTCACAATTTTCTTTTGATATAAACAACTCTTTAATTGTTCCTAATGAGTCCATAATTAATACCTTTAAATTTTTTACCTAGTATAATAATAAGTTATACAATTATAACCTATTTTTTATTAGATAAAAGTTATTATTTTGACTTTTGTTACATAAATACACACCAAAAAATAATAGAATTTTTACTTAATTAAGATATAAAATATTTACTATAACTCCAATAATTAAGGGTTTTATAAGAGATAAGCCTATATAATTGACCAAGAGTCAGCATTATAGGTTATAATATATATTTGTCTAGTTTATAATAAGTTTTTTTTTATAGATTTTTTATAAAATTATCTTGACTTTTATATTTATATTTCATTATAATTAGTGCCTTTGGTATTTATAAAATACCTAAATCATTATATATATTAAAATTTAAAAGGAGATTGTTAATGAATAAGATCAAAGATATTTTTAAAAAATCATTAACTACTAAAGATGATAATACTTTAGAAGAATCTAGTAGACGTGACTTTTTCAAGAATACAGCTACTCTTTCAGTTAGTGCAGTTGCTGCGTCTAGTGTACTAGGAGCAACAAATGCATTTGCTGATGATCCAGCTATCATAGAAGAAGCTGAGTGGGGTGTAAAATTAGGGGATATGGTTACAAAAAACCTTTATGGTATACCTTCACCATATGAGCACAATAATATTAGAAGGGTAACAGACTTATTATCTTCAGGTGATATGTATGCTTCTATTTCAATGTGTCCAATACATGAATCACAAGGTATAATTACACCAAATGGTTTATTTTTTACAAGAGATCATGGTGGAACTGCTCATGTAGATCCAAATAAATTTAGACTTATGATTCATGGTAAAGTAAAAAAAGAAGTTGTTTTAACATTAGATGACTTAAAAAAATATCCAAGTGAAACAAGAACTTATTTTATTGAGTGTCCTGCAAATGGTTCGCCAGAGTGGAGAGCACCGCAATTTAATAATCTTCAATTTATGAAAGGTATGATGTCATGTGCTACCTGGACTGGAGTTATGTTAAAAACAATTCTAGATGATATTGGATTAGAAGATGATGCTGTTTGGATGATGGCTGAAGGTAGTGATAATGCTGGAAACCCTAGAACAATTCCTGTTGAAAAAGCTATGGATGATATTATGGTTGTTTGGGGTCAAAATGGTGAAGCATTAAGACCAGAGCAAGGTTATCCAGTAAGACTTGTTGTTCCAGGTTGGGAAGGTAACTTAAATACAAAATGGTTAAAAAGATTAGAATTCTCTGATAAACCTTGGCATTCAAAAGAGGAAACTTCTAAATATACAATGCTACAAAAATCAGGAAAAGCTATCCAATACTTTTGGCCAAATGAAGTTAACTCTGTTATTACTACTCCTTGTCCTGAAAAACCATGGACACATCTAAAAAAAGGTGATCAAATTGAAATTGAAGGGCTTGCATGGACTGGTCATGGAACAATTAAACATGTTGATATATCTTTTGATGGTGGAGACAACTGGGTTGAAGCTAGTCTTAAAGGTTTAGTGCTACCAAAATGTTGGACAAGATTTAGTTATATATATAAATGGGATGGAAAACCTATTTTATTATCAAGTAGAGCAACAGATGATATTAATAATACACAACCAACAATTGATCAAGAAACAGCAAAAGTTGGTGTTGAATCAGTTTACCATAGAAATGGTATCGTAACATGGGAAGTAAATTCAAAAGGAGAAGTTAATAATGTACATATTAGAAAACATAAAGCTTAAAAATACAATTGTTGGACTTAGCATTGCAGCAGTTGCTCTATTAACTTCTGGTTGTAATAGTGAAAAAGATGTAAAAATAACAAATGCAACAAATGTAAAAACAGAACAAAGAGCAGTTGATGGTGCTGTTAAGTATGAAGTAAAAGATGGTAAATATACACAATACCATGTAAACACACAAAAAGTTGGTCCATATAATCATGGTAGAGAAGCAACAAAAAGAGAAATAGCAGCTTGGGATATCGATGTAACTCCATTTGGAAATGATGCACCAATGTATGATATGAAACATGGTTTAGTTGTACTAAATGAAGATGGTACAAAAAAAGTTGCTCAAGGTTCAGTTGCATTAGGTAATGAACTTTATGATGCACAATGTGCAATGTGTCATGGAGACTTTGGTTCAGGTGGAGCTGGATATCCTACACTTTCTGGTGGAGAAATTGAGTCATTAAAAAATCAACTAATGAACCCAGCTGATAAAGATCCAGGAATGGAACCACCAAAAAGAACTATTGGAACATACTGGCCATATGCTAGTACACTATTTTGGTACATTCAAGATGCTATGCCATTTCCACATCCAAAAAGTTTAAGTAACAGTGAAACATATGCTATTACTGCTTACCTTTTAATGGAAAATGGTATAACAATTGATGGTGAAGACTTAGATGAAGATTATATTTTAAATAGAGAAAAGTTCTTAAAAATAAAAATGCCAAATGCTGATGGATTCTATCCAAATGTTGATACACCAGAAGATCCAAAGCAAGGTGTAAGAAATATGACTAAGTTCTTAAGTGATCCACAAAACTATGGAGCTGGTACAAGATGTATGACTGATTGTATTAAAGAAGATGTAAGTAAATTAGTTATGAGAATTTCTGATGGTGGACTTAGTGACTTTAATCCTCCTGCATCAACAGTTAGAGATTTACCTCCTGTAAAAGAATCAGCAGGTCCAGTTCATCCAGGTAAAGCAGGATATGAAGCTTTTTGTAGTGCTTGTCATGCCAATGAAGCTATTGGAGCTCCTGTTATTGGTAATAAAGAAGTTTGGGCAGAGGTTATGGAAAAAGGTTTAGAAAAAGTTTATCATAATGGTATTAATGGTATTAATGCTATGCCTCCAAAAGGTGGTAATATGGACTTAACTGATGAAGAAACTAAAGTAATTATTGATTATATGATTGAAGCAAGTAAATAAATCTAGATTTATCAATACTTAAAAAAGTCTAGCAAATTCATGCTAGACTTTTTTTTTAAGTTTCAATTATAATTATTAGTTATATTATTAACTAAACAAATAATATTTATTTTTAAAAGTAATATAATAAAAAATTATATTACAAAAATTAATATTTTTATTATAATTTGTTACTTTTCCATACAATAAAATTATTTAATATATAAAATAAGAAATCCATATAAGTCCCATTTTAAAGACTTTATGAAGACTTTTTTTATTAAGAATTTATAATAAAAAAAACTTGTACTTATATATTAAAAATTCTTGTAAATTTTAACAAATTCACTTGACATTATTAAATAAATTTGATTATAATTCTTTGTTTTAGTATTTTTACATACTGAATAAATGTTAATGAAATTTATTAACTATAATAATTAAAAGGAGACAAGATGAGATTAGCTAAGACTTTACTAATAGCATCAGCAGTAACTGGTTTAATTTCTACTGCTAGTTTAGCAGACGCAGCTTTGATTGCAAAAGGTGAAAAGATTTTCAAAACTAAAAAGCTTGCAAATTGTGTAGCATGTCATGCTGTAAACGGTAAACAAAATATTCAAAAAATGGGTCCTGGAAGTTTAGGTCCAAAACTACAATATTTATCAGCTTGGCCAGAGGAAGCGTTGTATGACAAAATTTATGATCCATATACAACAAATCCAACATCGTCAATGCCTGCATTTGGCAAAAATGGTTGGTTAGATGATGCAGAAATTAAAGCACTTGTTGCTTATTTAAAAACAGTTAATTAGAATTAGGAGATTACAAAAATGAATAGAAGAAATTTTTTAGGTTTAGGTTTAGGTGTTGCTGCAGTAGCAATGGTTCCAGCACAATTAAGTGCTATTGATTTTAGAAGTACAAAACCAAAAGCATGGACTGCAACAAAAGTTGATGAAGCAATAAAAGCAGTTTATGGTACAAGTGCTACAACAAAAGGTAAAGTTAAGTTAAAAGCTCCAGATATTGCTGAAAATGGTGCAGTTATCCCTGTAACAGTTTCATCTAAATTAGCTGGTAAAACAGTTGCCGTATTCCAAGATGCAAACCCAGAAGCTACAGTAGCAGTATTTACAGTTCCAGAAGGTGGAATACTTGATTACAGTATTAGAATTAAAATGATGAAAACAGGTACAGTTACAGCAATCGTAGAAGCAGATGGTAAACTATACTCAGCATCAAAAGTTGTTAAAGTTACTAAAGGTGGATGTGGAGGTTGATTTAACACCCACATTAATCAAAATAAAAATATAAACATTTTAAATATAAAGGAATAATATCATGGCAAAACCAGGAAAAACAAGAATTAAAGCAAAAACTAAAAAAGGTGTTACAACAGTAAAAGCTATGGCTAAACATGCTATGTTAAGTTATCAAGAAGCTAAAAGAGCTAAAAAAGAAGTTAATTTTATCACATACATTGTTGGTAAAGTTGATGGTAAAATAGTATACGAAGTATCAACAAGTCAATTTTTATCTAAAAACCCTTACTTTAAATTCTCTTTTAAAGGTGGAGAGAAAGGTCAGAAAGTTGAGCTAACTTGGACTGATTTAAAAGGTCAAACACAAACAAGTACAGGAAAAATTAAGTAATTACTAAATATTTAGTACTTATATTAAAATAACTAAGGAGAGACGATGTTATTAAACATAATAAAGACTTCTGTATTAGTAGCATTAGCAGCTTGCACATTAAATGCAGCTGCTTTTAACGCACAAGCAGAAAAAGATAGATTAGCACTTGTTAAATATTTTGAAGATAAATTTGCAGATCCAGAAAAAAATGCTGCAACTTTTTTCCCATACTCAACTGAGGATGAATTAAAAAATAATATCATTAAAGGTATTAAACATGACGGATTTAGACTTGGTAACTATGCCTTCTCTAAAAATGGGAGAATGTCTTACGATGAAATTTCAGAGATGCCACCATATGAAGATTTTGTAGAAGCTGGTGAAGAGTTATATAATAAAAAGTTCAAAAATGGTAATTCATTTGCAATTTGTTTTCCAGATCCAACAATTGCTGCACAATACCCAATGTTTGATGAATCAAGAAAAGAAGTTGTTTCATTAACAGTTGCTATTAATGAATGTCTAACATCAAATGGTGAAAAGAAATGGAATGAAAAAAAAGGTAAATTAGCACACGTACAAGCTTTCATGGCAAATAGTGCAAAAGAAGCTGAAAAAAAAGTTGATATCAAAATTCAAAGTGCTGAAGCTGCAGCTGCTTATGAAAGAGGTAAAGAATATTACTACTCTCAAAGAGGTTATTTAAAACTATCATGTGCAACATGTCACGTACAAGGTGCAGCTCAAAGAGTTAGAAACGAAAGTTTATCTCAATTACTTGGTCATACAACACACTTCCCAGTTTATAGACTTAAATGGGGTGCTAAAAGTAGTAACTCTGATGGTCTAGGAACGCTAGAAAGAAGAATGGAAGGTTGTATTAAAGATGAAGGACAAAATCCACCAAAACCATCTAGTAAAGAAATGAGAGAGTTACTATACTTTATGGCATATATGTCAAATGGAATGCCAGTTGATGGTCCAGACTTTAGAAAATAGGGAGAAAGAAAGATGAAAAAATTATATACTTTAGCAATCACTTCGGTTGTTGCTTTATCTTTGGCAGGTTGTGCTGGAGGTTCTAACAGTCTTTCTCCTGCTAATTCTGTAAAGCTTGATGTAAAGAATGTTTGTGATGTTAAAAAACTAGGAATAGAAAAGGTTTTAGCTAATGCAAAAATGTACAATGCAGCAGCAATTAAAGAAGGTGTTGAATTTAGAAGACTTGATGTTAATAACTCTGCTTTAATAGCATCTGTAGAAGAGGCTTTAAAAACTGGAGCAAAAATGGTTAATCCTTTACACTTCAAAAGTAAGCCAAAAAAGATTAAAAAATCTAAAACAAAACTAAAAACAGATTATGCTGCATGGAGAGCTTGTAGCTTTGGACTTAGAGCTTTACAGCAAAAGCACGAAGCTAAATCAACATGGAGACAATCAGTTCCTGGTGATGGATTTAAATATTAATAAATAATATAGTAACCATTACTTAATACTAAAAGCCAAGTGTAAAGCTTGGCTTTTTTAACATAATACAAGATATATAAGTCAACTAATGATAGACTTTATAAAACTTACATATAAGGAAAATAGATGAGTAAAATGAGTAGAAGAGAATTTATTTATATGAGTGCAATGCTAGCTGGTACTGCACCTGTATTTGCTAATTCTCATACAAGATTAGCTAATCCAGACAAAGCTGAAAATTATTATAAACTTGATAGCTTTGGAAATGTTAGACTTATGCATATGACAGATTGTCATGCACAATTATTACCAGTGTACTTTAGAGAACCAAGTGTAAACTTAGGTTTTTTTGATAACTATGGTAAACCACCTCATATTGTTGGAGATAAACTTCTTGAAAGATATGGGATAAAAGGGAACAAAAGACTTGAGTACGCTTTTTCTTGTGTAAATTTTGAGAAACATGCTAAAGAGATGGGTAAAGTTGGTGGATTTGCACAAATTAAAACTGTTGTTGATCACTTAAAAAAAGACTTTGGTTCTGATAAAACACTATTACTAGATGGTGGAGATACATGGCAAGGTAGCTGGACTTCTTTACAAACTAGAGGTAAAGATATGGTTGGAGCTATGAATGTTCTTGGTGTTGATGTTGCTGTTGGTCACTGGGAGTTTACATATAAAGCTGAAGAAGTTTTAGAAAATGTTAAACATTTAAAAGCTGACTTTATTGCACAAAATGTACATGTAAAAGAAGATTCTATGATGGATGGAGTTGAAGCATATGATGAAGATACAGGACATGCTTTTAAACCTTACGTTATAAAAAACTTAAACGGTGCAAGAATTGCTGTTATTGGTCAAGCATTTCCTTATACAACAATTGCAAATCCTCAAAGAAATATTCCAGATTGGACTTTTGCTATTAGGGATGATGCTATGCAAGAGCTTGTTGATCAAGTAAGAGAAGAAGAAAAACCTGATGCAGTTATCGTTCTTTCACATAATGGATTTGATGTTGACCAAAAAATGGCTCAGGTTTGTACAGGTATTGACTTTATTATGGGTGGACATACACATGATGGTGTTCCTGAAGCTGTTCCAGTTAAAAATGAAAAAGGTACTACTTATGTATGTAATGCTGGTTCAAATGGTAAATTCTTAAATGTACTTGACTTAGATGTAAAAAATGGAAAAGTTGTTGATCATAAATTTACACTACTTCCAATTTTTTCTGATCTAATTCCAGAAGATCCAGATATGAAAAAATATATAGAATTAGTAAGAAGACCATTTATTAAAGAGATTACAAGAGAGATTGCAACAACAGATCAAACTCTGTTTAGAAGAGGTAACTTTAATGGTTCATGGGATCAAATTATTTGTGATGCATTACTTGAAGTTAAAGGTGCCGATGTGTCTTTATCTCCTGGATTTAGATGGGGAACAACAATTATGCCAGGTCAAACAATTACATTTGATGATTTAGCAACTCAAACAGCTATGACATATCCAGAGACATACGCAACTGATATGAAAGGTAGTTTAGTTAAAGAGATTCTTGAAGATGTTGCTGATAACTTATTTAACGAAGATCCATTTTATCAACAAGGTGGAGATATGGTTAGAACAGGTGGTATCTCTTATAGAATTGACCCTAAAAAGAAATTTGGTGAAAGAATCACTAACATTGTTATGACTAAAACAGGTAAACCAATGGAATCCAACAAAATGTATAAAGTTGCAGGTTGGTCAACAGTTGGTTCTGTTTCTCCAGGTGAGCCTGTATGGGAAACAACAGAGACATACCTTAAAAACTTAAAACATATTGATGCAAGCAATTTAAAAATTGATAATATTGATATGATTGGTGTAAAAGGTAACCCTGGTGTAGATTTTAAATACGTTTAATTCTTACCTCTATTTTAAATAAAATCTAGCTATGCTAGGTTTTATTTGCATTTTCTAAAAAACTCTTTAAACTTTTCTAATTCAATTCAGATAAAAAATTTTATACTTATTTAATATTTTACTGTTATAATTATTTCTAATAATACTATACAAGGAAATTCTATGAAAAAGCTTATGTTTACTGTGATCCTAATCACATTTGGTGTATTAAACTTAAATGCAAATATTAATGAAAAAAGCTGTAAAAATCAAGGTGATGATTTTATCTATGCTGGTGGTGAATGTATTCAATTTTATGAAGCAGAAGGTGATACAGAAGGTTCAATAAATATTATTGTTCATGGTACTTGGAAAAAAGGGACAAATACTCTTGCAAGATACTCTTCATTTGCTGATAATATGGCAATGGCCACAGATATAACATCTATTGCTGTTGCTCTTCCTGGTTATTCTGGTTCATCAATGAATAAAGTTAAAGACTTAAGTCATGGTGGAGATACAGTATATACAAAAAAATATATACAATTTACAGCATCTTTACTAAAAGCTTTAAAAGCTAAATATGGTGTTGAAAAAGTTAATTATATAGGACACTCTGCAGGAGCTACACTAGGGTCTAATGTAGTAGCTTTAAATCCTAATCTAATCAATACTATTTCTGCTGCAGGTGGAAGATATGATTTAGGTAAACAAAAAAACAAAGATGGATTAATATCTATAAGCCAATTTCTTGATAAACCTATAAATACAAAGTTTTTACTTATATATGGAACTGCTGATAAAATATCAAAACCTGAAGTTACAACATCTTTTTATGAACTAGCTAAAAAGAAAGGCTTAGATGTAAAATTAATAAAAGTTGAAGATGCTCCACATTTAGATTTAGATATGACTGATACTTCTGTTGAAGCTATAACAGAAATGTTAGAAGAATAATATATCAATTAAATAGATATATTATTTATATCTATTTAATTTTTTGAAAACTCCATATCATCTAAAAAACCTGCAAAGTCTGTTTGTAGATATGCTTTAGTTTTAATATAATCTAAAACATGATTAAAAGTATCTATACCTCTATATCCTTTTAAGGCATACACTATTTCATTTGAACCATCAATAAATACAACGGTTGGATAAAAGCTAATAGATAATTTTTTTGAAAATTCTTTTTTACTACCTTTAAATTCTTTATAAGATATTTTATCTTTATCATCGATATTTACATCAACAAATATAAAATCTTTTTCCATTTTTTTCTTAGCAACTTTATCACTAAATGTATTGTCAATCATTCTCACACAATAAGGACAATATGTCATATGAAAAAAGATAAGTACATCTTTTTTTTGTTCTTTAGCCTCTTTAGAAATTTGATCAATATTTACAATGGAATCTTTTGCAAAAGAAAACGTAAATAAAAAAACTAATAATAGTAGTTTTAATTTACTCTTCTTCATAAAATTCCAATTCACTATATGCATTAGAAACATTTCCAGTGTTCAAAAGTTTAAACATAGCCTTATCTTTAAACTCATCCATATTAACAAATTTATTAACTCCATCAATTCCTGTATCTTCTTCAACTGCTTCTAATACTCTTTTTTTAAGTAAAGAAAAATATTGTATTGATTCATCCATAGCTTTTTTTGATACATCATATCCATGCCCAGGTACTAAAATATCCCAATCATATTTTTTCATATTTTCTAAGGCTTTTATTTGAGATATTACAAGACCATCTCTATTTGATGTTATTCTTCCATTCATAACCAAATCACCTGCAAAAAGAACTTTTTGTTTTGGTAGATAAATAAAAGCATCTTCAGTACTATGACTTTTCCCTACAGGAACTAGTTTTATTTCTATACCATCTATTATTTTTATCTCTTCTTTTGTGATATATTCATCAAGTTTAACAATATTAGTACCATGAACTGCATCAGGTGTTAGAAATTTAAACATTCTAGTTTTATCACCAGGCTTATGATTTTCATCCTGACTTTTTAAACCGATAAGTTTTGCATTGAATTTTTCTTTATAAAAACCATTTCCTAACCAATGGTCATCATGTTCATGTGTATTGATAACTACACTTACAGGTAGTTTTTCAATTTTTGACATTTGAGTATATGCTTCTTTTGCATAATTATAAGTTGCTCCACTATCAATAAGAACATAACTTTTATTTGCTTTAATATAACAACTATTAGACATATCTCCACCATTTTGTTTAGTAGGCATCTCTAATTTACCAAAAAAACACCATACATTTTTACTAACTTTTTTGGGTTCTAATTTATATTCAAAACCAAATAAGTAAATTGATGATATTAAAACTAATGTAACTATTTTTTTCAACATTTATAACTCTCCCCTTTTATAAATTGATATATTAATATGGTGTAACGTTTATCCAACCACCAGCTATTCGTTCAATTACTTCTGCAATACCTGCTTGAACATAAGTAAGTTCATCTAAAAATTCATCTTTTTTCCAACCCATTGTATCCATAGTATTTACACACCCAACAAATTCAACTTCATATTCCATTAAAGAAGTTACTTTTTTTAATATTTCTGGATCATAATCTTTTCTTAATACTCTCATACCTTGAGCATATGCAACAACAGATATTTTAATACTTTCTTCTGGATATACTTTAAGGACATTATATATTGAACCTAACATGTGATTTACTGTTTCTATATTTGCACTTCTTAATTTTATAACCCATTTTCTAGGCTCATCAAATGTTGGTTTTGGGTCTGCAAATTCCATTTCAGCAAATGAAGATACGCAAAGTAATATAACTAATATTATTTTTTTCATATTTTACCTTTTATATAAATTTATCAAGTATATCTTTAAGTCTATAAATATTCAATTTAATTATATATCCTAAGATAAATACCTTAAAATTTTTTGTCATTTGGTATCAAATATCTTGACAAAAAAATAAAAATCTACTACAATTCTAGCACTCAAAATAAATGAGTGCTAATTAAATTTTTAAACTTAATAGATAAGGACTAAATTATGAATTTTAAGCCATTAGGTGACAGAGTACTTTTAAAGGTACAAGAAGTAGAAACAAAAACAGCTAGTGGAATCATTATCCCAGATAATGCTTCAAAAGAAAAACCAACTCAAGCTGAAGTTATTGCAATTGGGAATGAAGTAGAGCATGTAAATGTAGCAGATCAAGTTATCTTCTCTCAATATGCAAGAAGTGCAAATGTAACATTAGATAATACAGAATATTTAATAATGGAAGTTAGTGAAATTTTAGGAACATTCGGAGGATCAAAATAATGGCAAAAGAGATACATTTTAGTGATGATGCAAGACATAAACTATTTAGTGGAGTTGAGCAATTAGCAAATGCTGTAAAAGTTACAATGGGACCAAGAGGTAGAAATGTTTTACTTCAAAAATCATTTGGAAGCCCTGCTATTACAAAAGATGGTGTTTCAGTTGCAAGAGAAATTGAGCTTAAAGATCAAATGGAAAACATGGGTGCACAGCTTGTAAAAGAAGTTGCGTCAAATACAAATGATGAAGCTGGTGATGGTACTACAACTGCTACAGTTTTAGCACATAGTATTTTTAAAGAAGGTCTTAGAAATGTAACTGCTGGAGCAAACCCAGTTCAACTTAAAAGAGGTATGGATAAAGCAAGTGAACAAATACTTGATGAACTTAAGAAAATATCTAAAGTTGTTGATACAAAAGAGCAAATTGCTCAAGTAGCTACTATCTCTGCAAACTCAGATACTGCTATTGGTGATATGATTGCTCTTGCAATGGAAAAAGTTGGGAAAGATGGAGTTATCACTGTTGAAGAAGCAAAAGGTATATCTGATGAGTTAGACGTAGTTGAAGGTATGCAATTTGATAGAGGTTACTTATCTCCATATTTTGCTACAAATGTAGAAAAAATGATTGCTGAATTAGAAAATCCATACATTTTATTATCTGAGAAAAAAATCAGCTCTCTTAAAGAGATGTTACCAATTTTAGAAGCTGTTAATCAAACACAAAGACCTCTTTTAATAATTGCTGAAGATGTAGACGGTGAAGCACTTTCAACTCTTGTAGTAAACAGATTAAGAGGTAGTTTAAATATAGCAGCTGTTAAAGCACCTGGTTTTGGTGATAGAAGAAAAGCAATGTTAGAAGATATTGCAATTTTAACAGGTGGAAAAGTTATCTCTGAAGAGATGGGTATGACACTTGAAGGTGCTTCTATGGAAGACCTTGGTACTGCTGCTAAGATAGTTCTTGATAAAGATAATACAACTATAGTAAATGGTGCAGGAGATAAAAGTGCAGTTGAAGCTAGAGTTACTCAAATAAGAAATGAAATAGAAAATACATCTAGTGACTATGATAGAGAAAAAGCTCAAGAAAGACTTGCAAAAATGTCTGGAGGAGTTGCTGTTATTAAAGTTGGTGCTCCAACAGAAACAGAAATGAAAGAAAAAAAAGATAGAGTTGATGATGCTTTAAGTGCTACAAGAGCTGCTGTTGAAGAAGGTATTGTTATTGGAGGAGGAGCTGCTCTTATTAAAGCTGCTGCAAAAGTATCTCTTAATCTTGAAGGTGATGAGCAAATTGGTGCTGATATAATTATAAGAGCTATTGCCGCACCATTAAAACAAATTGCTGCAAATGCAGGTTTTGATGCAGGAGTTGTTGCAAATGAAGTATCAAAATCAACTAATGAAAATATTGGATTTGATGCATCTACAGGAAACTATGTAGATATGTTTGAAGCAGGTATAGTAGATCCTGCAAAAGTTGAAAGAGTTGCAATGCAAAACGCTGTATCTGTAGCTTCATTACTTCTTACAACTGAAGCTACAGTTTCGGATATAAAAGAAGATAGCGTAGCTGCTGCACCAATGCCAGACATGGGTGGTATGGGTGGTATGCCAGGTATGGGAATGTAAAAACTCCTTTGAAGTCCCTTCCTTAACTTATGGGGACTTCATATCTTTTAACCTCTTCATAAAAACATACTTTTTTAAATCAAATAAAACTATATTTTAAAATACAAATCTTTATAAAAAACACCTCTTATTTAATTTAATATCATCAAATTAGAATATGATATAGTAAAATAAAATCAACTAAAAGCTAAAACTATGAATATAAGTAACATTAAATGAACTTGGTTAATAGTCAATTTATTTTATAGATATTTACATAAAGCTTTTTATTAAAGGTTTTATATAACAAAAAATTATTAATTTATTATTTTTATAAGATAAATTAATATAACTATAAGTTATACTGAAGTTATACTATTTTATAATGCCTAATTATATAAGGAGAGAATATGAAAAAAGGTATTATAGTACTTTCTACTATTGCAGCTTTATCAACTACTACATTTGCTAGTGATGACGTTAAGCTTCAATTAGAACTACTAAAAAATCAAATAAAACAACTTGAAGCAAAAATGCTGGCTAATGAAAAAGCTGTACAAAAAGTGCAAAAAGTTGTAAAGAAAAATAAAAAGAATATTACTAAAAATAAAATTTTAGCTAATAATGACAATATTAAGTGGGATATAGACTTTAGAACAGCATTTGATAATATCCACTATAAACATGCAAGTGGTGCAAAATCTAGTAATCCAGATTTACTTACAAATAGACTTTGGTTAGGTATGGGATACGCACCTGATGAAAATAATCTATTTAAAGGTAAATTATCTTACTACAAAGCTTATGGAGATACAGCTAATCATAGTCAATCAAATACATCAACTAGCTCTACAAACTATAATAACTTTGATTGGGTTACAAATGAAAATGCAAATGATAATACTCTAAAAGTTAAAGAAGCATATTGGTTATATATGAATGATACTTTTATTGGAACTGATGTTCCATGGACTATTTCAGTTGGTAGAAGACCATCAACTGATGGATTAGGTATAAACTTAAGAGAAGGTATGAAGGATAATTCACCTTTATCTCATACTGTTAATGTTGAATTTGATGGATTAAGTGCTAAATTTACTCTTGATAAACTAACTGGTGTTGAAGGTATGTGGTGGAAACTATGTACAGGTAGAGGTTTAACAAATGCTAAACCAAGATTCCAACAAAATGGTACTGACTACGCAAGTAATAATGATGAAACACATGATATTAATATGTATGGATTTATTTTTGTTCCATGGGATAATGGTCAATACTCTATCCATACAAACTGGGCTAGAGCAGAAAATTTAATTGGTTTTGCATCTAATGGTCCAAACAGTTGGTATAGAAGTGATGGAACATATGGAGCACCTACATCTGCAAACCCATCAAGATTTAGACAATTTGGAGATATGGACTTATTTACAATTATGGCAAAAGCTGAAGGTATTGGTGACGGAATATCTGACTTTTTAGATGATACTAAGTTATTTATGTCATGGGCACAATCTAAAACTCATCCAAAAACTCCTAATTCGGGAGAAAGCTCTAGAATGTTAGGGTCAACAAAATCTGAAACTGGTAATTCGACTTGGATAGGTTTAAATATGCCAGATCCATTTACAGATGATGGTAGAATAGGAATTGAGTGGAATAAAGGTAGTAAATACTGGAGAAGTGTAACTTATGCTGAAGATACTATGGCTGGAAGTAAAATAGCAACTCGTGGTACAGCATGGGAAATTTTCTATAATAAGCCACTAACAAAGGCATTGACTCTAAATGCTAGATATACAGATATAGAATATGACTACACAGGAAGTCAAGCATTCTTTGGAGATGATGGTGCACCAGTAGATATGTCAACTGTAGAAGCAAATCCTGCTGCATATGGTGATCCAGTAAAAGAAGCAAGAGATATTAGACTATCTATTAGTTATAGATACTAATTAAGAAAAGTAGGGATTAACTTCTCTGCTTCTTGCTTAGAAACAACATTTCCATCTAATTGTAGTTGATACAATTTATCTAAAACTTCTTTAAATAAACTACTAGGAACAAACCCAAACCTAATCAAATCATTTCCTGAAATATAAGCTTTTGGCATATTATTAAATATATTATATTTTATACTAACTATTTGAGCTTCACTTTTTATACCTTTGATTTTGTTGGAAAATATTTTTGGAATTTTAAACTCTTTTAGTTTTTTTATACTTTTATATAATTTTTTATCATTTGATATTTTTGTTAATATTTCAAATAAAAATAAAACATTAAAATAGTATTATCATATTGATTATTTACTTTAAACTTAACCATATCATCTATATTATCTAAAGTTGTATTATCTATTTTTTTTATACCAAGATTATTTAATAAAACTAATCCTAATGAAGGTTTATTTGATTTTAATAATAACTTTTTATATTCTTGAAAAACTCTATCTTTAGATAAATTTCCAAACTCATTAGTTTTTTTTATATCAATACAAAGCTTTTTTGTTTCTTCATTTATATTTAATTCAAATCTTCCAATAAACTGTACTGCTCTATATACCCTTAAAGGGTCTTCGATAAATTTTTCTTTATCAATATGTCTTAAAGTTTTATTTTTAATATCTTTTATACCATTATATGGGTCTAAAAATTGATTTACTTTATAATCATATCCAATAGCATTTATTGTAAAGTCTCTTCTTTTTGAAGCTTCTTTAAAGTCCAAATTACTATTAACTATAACCTCAAAACCTTTATGACCTACTCCTATTTTATTTTCTAATCTTGGAAGAGAAAAGTCATAACAATTATTTTTAATTTTTAATTTTAATACTGCAAAGCTTTTTCCAACAATATCTACATATCCAAACTTATTTAATATTTTTTCTAAAACTATTATGCTTTTTACATTATAAACTTCAATATCATAATCACTAGTATTAATATTAAAAAAATAATCTCTCACACTACCACCTACAATTATTGGTATTGAGTTATTACTTATAAGATTATCAAGTACTAGTTTTAAATCATCTGGAATACTATTTTTCATATATAATTATATTCTAATTTAAGATATAAAAAAAGGGGATACCCTAAGGTATCCCCTTTTTATAGAATCAATAAGAACTATATCTTATAAAGCTTCTTTAGCACTTGCTACAACTGTTTGAAATGATGGATAATCATTCATAGCCATATCTGCAAGAATTTTTCTATCAAGATTTATTCCAGCTTTATTTAAACCGTTCATAAATCTTGAATAGCTAATATCATTTAATCTACAAGCAGCATTAATTCTAACAATCCAAAGTTTTCTGAAATCTCTTTTTTTCTGTCTTCTATCTCTGTAAGCATATACTAAACTATGCTCAATTTGCTCTTTAGCTTTTCTAAAGTGTTTTCTTCTTCCACTGTAAAAACCCTTAGCCATTTTAAGGATTTTTTTGTGTCTTGCTCTTCTTATCGTACCAGTTTTTACTCTTGGCATATTATTTTCCTTTCTTTACCATAAATATTTATATACTTTGGTGTCTGTACTTATTGTACTGAACTTATCCGAACTAAATCGGAGGGACTATTAACTTAAAATTGAAATAAAGCTTACGCTTTACACAACATTTTTTTAACTCTTGGTGCATCACCTGCAGCAACAGTTTGTGGGCCTCTTAAAGCTACTTTTCTTTTTTGGCTTTTTTTAGTAAGAATGTGACTTCTAAAAGCACTTCCTCTTTTAATCGAACCATTTTTTTTCACTTTAAATCTTTTTAAAGCTCCACTATTAGATTTCATCTTTGGCATTGTTAGGGCTCCTTTATAAATTTTATTTTATGTGTTTCTTATAAATAAAAAATCCACAACTTAAATAAGTTGTGGATTATACAGTAAATAGTCTTTAAGTTATTTTAAATAAATTTATATTATTATTTTCCACCAGTTTTTAAAGGTGTTACAAGCATATTAACATATCTACCTTCAAGTTTAGGATCATTTTCTTTTATAGCAATATCTTCAACCATAGGCCAAACTCTAGTAAGAACTTCAGCACCAGCAGCTGGATTTGCCATCTCTCTACCTCTTAAAAATACTCTAAATTTTACATGATTTCCTTTTTCAAGAAATTCTCTTGCATGTTTAACTTTATAATCAATATCATTTTGAGCAATTTTAACTGAAAGCTTTATCTCTTTTGTTACTATAATCTTTTGATTTTTTCTAGCTTCTTTTTGTTTTTTCTCTTGTTGATATTTAAACTTACCATAATCCATTATTTTAACAACAGGAGGATTGGCATTTGGAGCAATACAAACTAAATCAAGTCCAGCCTCATCAGCCAAATCTAAAGCTTCTCTTGAACTAATTATACCATGAGATGAACCATCATCAGCATTACATCTAACTTCTTTAAATCTAATGTCTTCATTCATCAATACATCGTCTTGTTTTTTATTATTTTTAAAACTCAAATTTTATCCCCTGTTTGTATTTGTTCTAACATATCAATAAACTCATTTTTTGATATTTCACTTCTTTCTCTTTTTCTTCTATCTCTTAGTGCTATCATGTTATTTTGAACTTCATTATCTCCAACAACAACAATCATAGGTACTCTCTGCTTTTCAGCAATTCTAATTCTTTTATTTAAACTCTCATTTTGGCTAAATATTTCACTATCAACTTCTATCATTTGAAGTTCACTTTGAAGTTTCTTTGCATATTCTAAATGACTATCTGCAATTGGTACAATAATAACACCTGTTGGTGCTATACTTAAAGGAAATTCACCTGCATAATGCTCAGTAAGAATTCCTATAAATCTTTCAAAACTTCCAAGAATTGCTCTATGTATCATAACTGGTCGTTCTCTTGTATCTTGAGCTGTTGTATAATTAACATCAAATCTCTCAGGTAAATTCATATCAACCTGAATTGTACCACACTGCCATTTTCTTCCAATAGCATCAAGTATCTTAATATCAATTTTAGGACCATAAAAAGCTCCACCACCCTCATCTATTCCATAAGAGTAGCCATTCTCATCTAAAGCATCCATGATCCCTTTAGTTGTAGTCTCCCAAAATTCATCATCACCAATTGCTTTTTTTGGTTTAGTTGAAACTTCCATCTCATATTCAAACTCAAAATGTTTCATTAAACTTTCAACAAACTCTAACACTTCCATAATTACAGATTTTACTTGATTAGGCATACAAAAGATATGTGCATCATCTTGAGTAAACTCTCTTACACGAAATAATCCATGCATAGTTCCACTCATCTCATGTCTATGAACTACACCATATTCAAAAAGTTTCAATGGTAAATCTTTATATGAAACTAAATCATTTTTAAATATCTCTATGTGACCTACACAGTTCATAGGTTTTATACCATATTCATGACCTTCAATCTCGGTAAAGTACATATTTTCTTTATAGTTTGCATAGTGTCCTGATTTTACCCATGCATCAGCTTTTAATAATTCTGGACCACGTACTGGTTGATAACCTCTTCTTCTATGAGCTTTATATAATAATTGTTCTAATTTAGATCTAAGTCTTGCACCATTTGGAAGCCATAAAGGAAGTCCAGCTCCAACATCTTCACTAAAAGTAAATAGTTTAAGCTCTGTTCCTAATTTTCTATGATCTCTTTTTTTAGCTTCTTCAAGTTGAGTTACATATTTTTTTAATTCCTCTTTATCAAAAAATGAAATTCCATAAACTCTTGTAATCATCTCATTTTCTTCATCACCACCAAGATAAGCACCAGCAACTCTAATTAACTTAAAGTTTCTAATCATCTTAGTATTTGGTAAATGAGGGCCTCTACATAAATCTTCAAAATCACCTTGACTATAAGTTGTTAATACATCATCAGTAATATTACTAAGTACCATCTCTTTTAAAGGATCATTTTCAAACTTTTCCTCTAGTTCATTTCTTTGATACTCTTTTCGTTCAATTTGAAGTTTTTTCCCAGCAAGCTCTTTCATCTTTTTTTCAAGAATAGGTAAATCCTCATCATTTAATTGATGATCTAATTTAAAGTCGTAATAAAACCCTTCATTTACAACAGGTCCAACAAAAAATTGTGCTTCTGGATGTAACTCTTTTATAGCTTGAGCCATAAGATGAGCAGTTGAATGTCTAAGTATCTCTAGTGCCTCACTAGAATTATCTGCCTTTATTTGTTCATTTTCATTAGCTTCTATATTTAAAGCTTTAGCAGTTTGAAGATCGTATATTTCACCATCTTTCTTTATACCAATGTAGTCCAATAAATTCCTTTATGTTTATTTAAATATTTAAAATTCAACTATTTTATCAAACTTGTACTTAAATATATAAATTGAACTATTAATTTTATTTATAAACTTTTATAAGATAATCCATCTTTGAATTCATATTTAACAATAACATATCTACAAGTATAACACTCATCATTGATTCACAAACTACACTACCCCTTAAAGCAACACATGGATCATGTCTACCCTTTAAATTATATACTTTATCTTCATTATTTATATCTACAGTTTGTTGCTCACAAAAAATTGATGGTGTTGGTTTAAAATGAACTTTAATAATAATATCATCTCCATTACTAATCCCTCCAAGTATTCCACCACTATGATTTGTTTTAAATCCTTTAGATGTAATTTGGTCATTATTTAAACTTCCTTTACTTCTACTAGAATCTATTCCATCACCAATTTCTACAGCTTTTACAGCATTTAATCCCATCATTGCATCTGCAATCTGGCCATCTAGTTTATGATACATAGGTTCACCTAAACCAGCTGGTACTCCCGTGACTTTAACTACTACAACTCCACCAATTGAATCATGAGAATTAAGCGCTTCTTTTATAGCAGCTTTTTGTTTATCTTCAACATTTTTATCAAGTGTAAATATTTCACTTTTCTTTGAATATTCAAAGTCAAACTCATTAGTTTTTATTCCACCAACTTCACATATACCACTTTGAACTTTTATATCTAACTCTTTTAAAATAAGCTTTGCAATAGCCCCTGCTGCAACTCTTGCAGATGTTTCCCTTGCACTACTTCTTCCTCCACCTCTATAATCTCTTAAACCATACTTATGAAAATAAGTAAAATCTGCATGACCAGGTCTAAATAAATCTTTTACATTAGAATAATCTTTACTTTTTTGATTTTCATTGTATAAAACCATTGATATTGGTGTTCCTGTACTAAGACCTTCAAATACACCACTAAGTATTTGAATCTTATCAGATTCTTTTCTTTGTGTTTCAAATTTTGTTTTACCAGGTTTTCTTCTATCCATTTCACTTTGGATAAACTCTTCATCTATTTTTATACCAGCAGGAACTCCATCAACTATACAACCTAATGCAATCCCATGAGATTCACCAAAAGTAGTAAATTTAAATCTTTGTCCAAAGCTATTCATTATCTACTGCCTTTTAATTGATTCAAAACTATTTTTGCCGCTTCTTGTTGTGCTAGTTTTTTACTTTTTCCTTTAGCAGTTGCGTAATGTTTGTCATTTATCCATAAAGATAATTCAAACTCTTTCTCATGATCTGGTCCAATTGCTGATTCTAATTTATATACAGGAATAGCTCCAAATTTAGCTTGAGTCACTTCTTGTAGGGCGGTTTTATAATCACTAAAAAGTTCATCTAAATTTATCTCATCATAGTTTTCTGTTAAAAGCTTTAATATTAATGGTTTTAATACAGCTAATCCAGATTCTACATAAATTGCACCCATTATAGCTTCAAATGCATCACTTAAAATAGATGCCTTTTTTCTACCTTGATTTCTCTCTTCTGCTTCTGATAAATATATATAATCTCCAAGGTTAATGGCTAATGCTAATTTTGTAAACCCTTTTTCATTAACCAAAGATGCTCTTATTTTTGAAAGCTCACCCTCATTTGATTGAGGAAACTTATTAAATAAAAACTCTCCAACAATTAAATTAAGTACAGCATCACCTAAAAACTCTAATCTCTCATTATTAAATACTTTTTTATAACTTTTATGTGTAAGTGCTTCGATTATCAGATCTTTACTTTCAAACTGATAACCCAAGCACTTTTCAAGTTCTTTATACTCTTTATGCAAATTAAATCCCTTTTATTAAATTAAACCTCATTTTATCTAAAAGAAAATAAAAAAACTCTCTTAGTATAAAAACTAAGAGAGTTTTAAAATTTTAAATTAATATTTAATCTGTTAAATTAAACAGCTTCATTTCCTGTTTCACCAGTTCTGATTCTGATAACCTCATTTACAGGCATAACAAAGATCTTTCCATCTCCAATTTTTCCTGTTTTTGCTGAATCTGTAATTAACTTTACAACATTATCTACTTCTTCATCATTTACTATTAATTCTATTTTTGTTTTTGCTAAGAAATCTACTATATATTCTGCCCCTCTATATAGTTCACTATGTCCTTGCTGTCGTCCATAACCTTTTACATCTGTTACTGTCATCCCTGTTATTCCAGCTTCACTTAGAGCGTCTTTTACGTCTTCTAGTTTAAAAGGCTTTATTATTGCTTCTATCTTTTTCATCTAATACTCCTTATTATGCTTTCTTAAATTCAGGATAACATTCTAATCCAGTTTCATGTATATCTAAACCATTTATTTCTGTCTCTTCATCTACTCTTAATCCTACTATAATATCTAGTACTTTCCAGATTATTAATGAGAATACAAATACGAATGCTCCTATTATTACTACACCTTTTAATTGTGCTATAAATGTTGCTGATTCTGTAAATAGTCCTACTGCTAATGTTCCCCAAATACCTGCTACAAGGTGAACTGATAATGCTCCTACTGGATCATCTATTCTTAACTTATCAAAGAATGGTACTGCTACTACTACTAATAATCCACCTACTATTCCTACTCCAAATGCATATATCATCCCTGCATCAGGTGCTGCTGTTACTGATACTAGTCCTGCTAATGCTCCGTTTAGTACCATTGTAAGATCAACTTTTTTGTATAATATTTGTGTTAATATTGCTGCTGTTACTGCTCCCGCTGCTGCTGCCATATTTGTATTTGCTACTACCATTGCTATTGCTGTTATATCATCTTTACTTCCTAGTGCTAGTTGAGATCCTCCGTTGAATCCAAACCATCCCATCCATAAGATAAATGTTCCTAATGTTGCTAGTGTAAGATTTGATCCTGGTATTGGCCGCACTTTTCCATCAGCTCCATACTTCCCTTTTCTTGCTCCTATTAGTAATACTCCAGCTAACGCTGCCCATCCACCAACACTATGTACTATTGTTGATCCTGCAAAGTCACTAAACCCTGTTAAGATTCCGCCTAATTCAGATCCTCCCCATGTCCAGTGTCCTTGTATTGGGTAAATAATTCCACTTAATACTACTACAAATATTAAAAATGGCCATAATTTCATTCTTTCTGCTACTGTTCCACTTATTACTGATGCTGCTGTTGCTACAAACATTACTTGGAAAAAGAAGTCTGCTGCTACTGGGTATGCTGAATCTGCTGCATTTGCCATATCTGTTATGCTCATGCTTCCCATAAATGCTCCACCATCTCCATACATTAAATTGTATCCTATGAAATAGTACATTATACAACTTATTGAAAATAATGCTATATTCTTTGTTAATATTGTTGCATTATTTTTACTTCTTGTTAGTCCTGCTTCTAACATCGCAAACCCTGCTGCCATCCACATTACTAGTATCCCTGAGATAACGAATAAAAATCCATCTAAGATAAATTTTAAGTCGGTAAAATTCTCCATTTGTTCTCCTTTGTTTTTATTAACAAAGAATTATGACACATATTACAGACTTTTATAAACTGTTTTTTGTATACTATTTATACAATAATTGGTTTATTTAATAAATTAAAATAATTTTAGCTTTAAAACGAAGTTTTTCTATTAGATTATTTAGAATTAGTGGAAAAAATAGCTTTTAATAAGGGAGTATATTATAATGGTCTAAAATCTCCAATTGCACCATCATAAGATTCTATACTACCATCTTCTATTTTATAATACCAACCATGTATAAAAAGTTCTTTAGAATTTACTTTTCGCAGAATTTCAGGATAAGTTAGTAAATTCTCAAGTTGATGCTTTACAGAAATCTTTTCTGTATTTCTTAATATAACCTCTTCATTAGTATTAAAATCAAACTTTGAAAGTGTCTCTTCTTTTGCAGATTTACCAAGCTCTAGCCACTTATTAACATGTAATAAATTTGGTTCATTACTTAAATCTTTATATAATGCAGCACACGCTCCACAATGACTATGCCCACATACAATTATATCTTTTACATTTAATACACTAACAGCATATTCTATTGCAGCAGTACTACCATGAAAATCATCATTTCTTTTATATGGAGGTACGAAATTACCTATATTTCTTAATATAAACATATCTCCTGGTTTACTATTTACAATTAAATCAGGTACAACTCTACTATCACTACAACCAATAAATAAAACATCTGGTTTTTGCCCATTTATAACTAAATCTTCAAACTTTCCTTCCAAATTAGGAAATTGAGTATCTTTAAATTTTTTATTACCTCTAATAAGTTTATCGATTTTCATAGTAACCCTTAATATTTAGAATAAAAGTATAGCATAAAGAGTAATAAACAGTAAAGAATAAATATAAGTAACTAATATTCAGTTAAAGACTATCTTAAAAATAGATTAACAAAAAAAAGGAGAAATAAAAGTTCTTAAATAGTTATTAATTGTAAATTTTTCAAAATAGATGTTTCATAAATTCCAAAAATATTTATTATTCTTATTAGGATAAGTATCATTAATATTTTCAAGAAACTGATCAAAATCTTTAATTCTATCAATTATATTTTTATTTTGTATTACTCTTATTACAATATTAGATTTTGAGATATTAGGATTTAATCCTATATTATCAAAATATTTCTTTAAAATATGACCTTTCGCATATCCAACAAGTGTAGTTGCCCCTGTATTATAATAATTGCCATATCTTTTGAATGTACTTGCACAACCCACCAACATTTTGATCTTTTTCAAATAAAATAGTTTTTTTATTCGCATTTAGTGATACAATTAGACTGCCATCAATACCACTTTCAATAACCGATATATCAATTTTTTCCAAAGAATATTTTCCTTTTTATTTCATTATATAACTCTAATTGTACTTTGTAGTGTATTTATGTCTAAATATATTATTTTCATAAAATTCTTTTATAAAGTAAGATATTTCCCTAAAAAAAATTTGAATTAATAGCATAAACTTGATATTATAGTGAATTAATTTTAGGGGATAGAAAAACAATGAAAAATATCACTCAACTACTTTATGAACTAAATTTATTGTATTATGAATATGATAAATTTACAAATAAATTAGTTGTAGATAAAGCATATACCAAAGAGCAAATATATAAAGAATTTATAAAAACTACATACAGTCTAACTAAGAATAATATTCAATTTTTTATTGACGAGAACCGTGATATTGTTCTATTTAATGAAGATACTTTTGGGTCCCGTTTTAGACAAAGATACCTAAACCTTATTAACGGATTAAAAAATACTAATAAAAATATTTATATATTAAGTGACAAAACTGTTCGTTATGCAAAAAATATACCGATGATTGATATTGTTCCAATTGAAGTTGATATAAATTGTAATGATTATGATGCTTTAATTTTTACATCTAAAAATGCAATTAAATACCTTAATAAAATTTCAACATCATGGAAAAAAATCCCATCATATGTTATAGCTCCACAAACAGCTAAAACACTAAAAGACTATAATGGTACATTAACTTTTACAGGAAGTAAAAAACATGGTGATGAATTTGCCAATGAAATTATCCCTTTATTAAAAAACAGGAAAGTACTTTATGTAGGTGGAAATAAAACTGTATCAAATTTAGTAAGTATGCTTAATCAAAATCAAGTTAACTGTCACTATAAAGCTATTTATAAAACAATTTCACACAAATACCCTCAAAAAATACAATTACCAAAGAATTCAATAATAATCTTTTCTTCTCCATCCACTATAACATCTTTTTTTCAAAACTCAGAATGGGATAAAAGCTATACAGCCATTAGTATTGGTAAAACAACTGCAAAATACCTTCCAAAAGAAATAGTACCTATAATCTCGGAAATAACATCACTAAAAGGCTGTGTACAAACAGCTTTAAACCTCGGAAAAACAAAAAAGTAAAATAGAAATATATGCTTGTATAGATAAAAAAGTTAGTTGGATAAAGTATAGATAAAGTCGTAAAAAGAGAGCAAAAAG
>LLEK01000047.1_pt1 | contig 25551 bp, 30 predicted proteins | sample 595821 | NCBI WGS metagenome assembly LLEK01 (sample SAMN02919311, study PRJNA255460) | bioreactor metagenome | biome: chemostat; feature: culture 2011_25.1; material: sediment; isolation source: day79 25degC chemostat 2011 inoculated with Wadden Sea sediment taken from... | place: Germany: Bremen ...
GATTATCTTACCATTCTTCACTCAAATATTTACCAAAAAATTATCAACAAAAATAAAAACTTTAAATATCTCTATTGTTGATATTTTTTCTCCTGGCTTTGCTTTTTCAGTATCTATAATAGTATATATTTTTGCATTACAGGTTTCTCTTTTTTTACTTATAGATAAAGCACAAACTGTAAATCAACTAGTACCTTGGTTTAATACAGTTTACTTAGCACTTTTTTTATATATGCTTTATAAAGTTTTAAATAACTATATTAATTTGTCATCAGATAAAATATTTAGTGATTACCCAAATATAAGAAAAGAGATGGTTGATTTTTTATTAAGAGTTTTAAAGGTATTGATTTTAATTTTTTAATTTTATTTTTACTTGTTCAATTAAACCTTGATATAAAAGCAATTATTGCTTCTTTAGGTATTGGTGGTATTGCTATTGCTCTTGCAGCAAAAGATACTCTTTCAAACTTTTTTGGTTCATTAAATATTATTACAGATAGTTCATTTTCACAAGGAGATTGGATACAAGCTGGAAATGTTGAGGGTACAGTAGTCGATATACGAATGAGAACTACAAGAATAAGAACATTTGCAAATGCAATGATAACAGTACCAAATGCACAACTAGCAAATATGTCAATACTTAATTGGTCAAAAAGAGTAATAGGTAGAAGAATTAAGATGTCAATAGGTATAACTTATGGAAGTAAAATGAGTGATATAGAAAACTTAGTATTAGATATTAGAAAGATGCTACACAACCATTCAGGAATAGCAAGTACAAAACTAAGTATAGATAAAAAACCCTATCTTTTAAAAAAAGAAGATTTAATAGGTATTAAAAACACTACTTTAGTATATATAGATGAGTATGAATCAAGTTCAATTAATATTTTAGTATATTGCTTTAGTAGAAGCCCAAATTGGGAAGAATGGTTAGATGTAAAACAAGATGTTATTGTACAAATTTCACGGCTTGTAGAAGAAAACAATTGTTCATTTGCTTTCCCTACACAAACTATTCAATTAGAAAATAAAGAATTAAATTTAAAGACTTAAAGTATTTATATACTCTAGGATAGGTTCAATACTACCTCGTATAGCTAATTGTGTAGGTTCTAGTTTCTCTAAGTTTTGTAGTGTCTTTTGTAATTCATCATTCTCTATAAGCTTATAGTTTTCTATACACTCAAAAAGTGATTTTTGGTTAAATATAGTTTCACCACTTATAATTTTACAACCAAAAAAAGCAGGCTCAATTGGGTTATGTCCCCCAGCAGTTTTAATAAATCCACCACCAAGTATAACAACATCACTAATTGCATATATATTATTAAGTTGTCCCATCACATCAACTAAAACTATATCACTACTAAAATCTTCTTTTTGTGAATACCTGTGATATGAAATATCACTATTTTTATATTTTGATTCTATTAAATTATAAACACCAGCAAATCTTTCTGGATGTCGTGGAACTATTATAAGTTTACCTTGAGACTTATCCCAAGAATTTAAAATCAACTCCTCTTCTGTTTCATGAGTACTTCCAGCTGTTATAGTTATACCTTCAGGTTTTTGTAATTGTTTAGTTACTTTAGGAAGATTTGCTAACTTTAAGTTTCCTATAACTTCAATATTTGAAGCACCTAAACTTTCAAGTCTTTGTTTATCAAGTTCACTTTGAGCAAATACTTTATCTATATATTTAAAAATTTGTTTATATAAAAAACTATATTTTTTATATGTATTATATGACTTATCATTTATTCTTGCATTTATTAAAACAGTTTTAGCACCTTTTCTTTGTGCTGTTAAAAATAGCATATACCAAAGTTCTGCTTCCATAACTAATAATACTTTTTGTTTTGTTATCCAAAATGGTAAAAATATCTCAAAAGGCAAATATCTTACACTATTTACCATACTACTAGCTTTTTCAAATCCTGTATTTGTAATAACAGATAAATTTATATCATCTATATTTAATTTATCAAAAATAGGTTTTAGAGCAGTTGTTTCACCTTGTGAACAAGAATGAAACCAAATTTTATCTTCTGGAAATTTTGGATTATTTTTTAAAAAAAATTTTGCTGGTATTGCTTGGGCATATTTTGAGTTTCGAGATTTTAATAGTAAGTATGGAATAGCTAAAATATATAAGATAAGAGCTAATAGATAATAAAAGTATTTAAACATATATTTTTTACTTCTTCCAAGATCAAGAATAGAAATTGGCATTTTTGTTAGTGTCAAGGCGAAGTAAAATTTTTATGAGGAGCATACTAAAGTATGTGACGAGTAAAAATTTTACTTCAACGCAGAGAATAGCAAAAAGGACTTTTCTATTCTTGATCTTCTTTGTAGATAATTCTTCCACAGTGTGGACAAGTCATAATCTCATCTGAAAGTTTAAACTCAGAATAAAATCTATCACTTAATTTCATATGACAACCATAACATGCTTGGTTTTTAACAGGAACAACAGCACTTTCATTTGCCCATCTTTTTATTTTTTCATAAAAAGCTAAAACTTTAGAATCAACTGTAGAAACTAATACAGATTTTTCTTCATATAAACTATTTCTTGAATTTGCTAGTTTAGCTATGTTTGCATCAACTATATCTCTTAACTCTTTAACCGAATCTTCCTCTTCTGTTAGTTGAGTTTTAATACCCTCTAGTTCATTAGTTTTTATTTCGATTAAAGAATCAAGTCTATTTATCTCTTCATTTGCAAAACTAACTTGCTCTTTTGCTATCTCTTCTTCTAGTTGTAAAGCTTTTACTTCTTTTTCATTTTTAGCAACTTTATGTTTACCTTCAATCTCTTCAAGCTTATCAGATAACTCTTTTAGATGAATATCATTTTTAATTCTTTTATTTTTTGTTTCATCAATAATTTGATATAAACTCTCAACTTCAGCATTAAGTTTATCGACAACTTGTGTAAACGCTTTTAATTTTTCTTCCTCATTTTTAATCTGTGGATCAAAGTTTACAATATCTTTGTCAAATTGCGATAATTTTACTAACTGTTCTAAATGTTTGTTCAATCTATTTCCTTACTATTTATATTCAAATGGATTTTGTGAAGCTAATATTATAGCTTTTTTATCATTTTTTTTCAAATACTTTTCAATAAGCTCTTCTAAAAGCTTACTAAAATGTACTTCACTTTCGTAATGTCCTATATCAATTAAATTGATTTCTAAAGATTTTGCTTCCATAGCTTCATGATATTTAATATCACCTGTTAAAAAACAATCTGTTTTTATATATGGTAATAAACTCATACCAGAACCAGTAGTCAAAGATATAGATTTAATATTTTTCTTATTAGAGTGAGTAACTTTCAAAATTTTTACCCCAAGCTTTTTCTTGATATGTTTTTGAAGTTCATTAAAACTCATATCAATATTAGCCGTTAAAACAAAATCTTCATCTTGTTTAAAATCAAATCCTAAAACCTCACGCCCAACATACTTATTTAGATGTGTTTTATCTATATTTGTATGCATAGATATTAAAGCTATATCTTTTTTTATAAGTTTTTTTAAAATCTTTGTAGCATATCTATCATCATTCATTGTTTTAATAGGTGAAAATATAAGAGGATGATGAGTTATAATTAAACTATTTGGTTTAATTTTTTTAACTAACTCTAAATCCAAATCTAAAGAGATATAAACCTCTTTAATTTCATCTTCCATATTTCCAACAATTAAACCACTGTTATCCCATTTTTCTTGAAACTCAAAAGGACTAAGTGAATCTAAATAATCATAAATATTTTTAATTTTCAAGTTTAGTACCCTAACCTTTTTAGTCGTTCAGGTTCTTGTTCTTTATAAAGTGTTGCACACCCTAAAGATAGTTCTCTAACTTTTAAAATATAATTTTGACGACTTGTAACACTTATAGCTTTTCTTGCATCAAGTGTATTAAAAGTATGAGAAGCTATCATACATTGGTCATAAGCAGGAAGAGGAAGTCCTGCTTCTAAACATTTTTTACACTCATCAAAAGCATCTTCAAAATGTTGGAATAACATCTCAGTATTTGCTACTTCAAAGTTGTATTTACTAAATTGGATTTCACTTTCAAGGTGAATATTTTTGTATGTTGTTTTTCCAAATTCATTTTCATTCCAAACAATATCAAAAATTGTATCTACACCTTGCAAGTACATAGCTAGTCGTTCAGTCCCATAAGTTATCTCAACAGCAACTGGATCACAAGAGTGACCTCCAACTTGTTGGAAATATGTAAATTGAGTAACTTCCATACCATCAAGCCATACTTCCCAACCTAAACCCCAAGCTCCAAGAGTTGGAGACTCCCAGTTGTCTTCTACAAACCTAATATCATGTTTAGATAAATCAAGACCTAAAAACTCTAAAGATTGTAAATATAAATCCTGAATGTTTTTAGGGCTTGGTTTAATAAGTGCTTGAAATTGATAATAACTTCCAAGACGATTTGGGTTTTCACCATATCTTCCATCAGTTGGTCTTCTACTTGGTGCAACATAAGCTACAGACCAAGGTTTACTATCAAGGCTTCTTAAAAGTGTTGCTGGGTGAAATGTACCAGCACCTGCTGGTATATCATAAGGTTGAAGTATATTACAACCCTGATTTGCCCAAAATTCTTGTAACTTTAAAAGTAATTGTGAAAATGTAATCATTTTATTCCCAATGCTTTGTTTATTTTTTGTTTGTCAAAACCACATATCCAAGTTTGTCCTATTAAAAATACTGGCACACCTTTACATCCATGGTTTTGACAATCTTTCATAGCCTTTTTGTTTGTAGAAACATCAACTATAGAAAATTTTATTTTTTTATCTTTGAGATATTTTTTAGCAATACTACACCAACTACATTTTGGTGCAGTAAAAACTATAACTTGTTTTATATTAAAACCTCTATCTCTTTAGAGTCATTAACAACTGTTTTTTCTTTAACAATTCTATCTTCTTTTATTTTTACAGCTAATTCGTTATCTGTAATAGCTAAAATTTGCATTGCAAGATATGCAGCATTTACTGCTCCTGCTTTTCCTAATGCAACCGTAGCAACAGGCATACCTGATGGCATTTGAACAGTTGAAAGCATTGCATCCATACCATCCATTGCTCCACCTTTCATAGGTACTCCTATAACAGGTTTAGTAGTCCCAGCAGCAAGTGCACCAGCAAGATGAGCAGCCATACCAGCAGCAGCTATAAATACTTTAGCACCTTTTTCTTCAGCAGTTTTGATATAATCTTTAGTTCTTTGTGGTGATCTATGAGCAGAAGAGATAATTAACTCATATTTTACATTAAATTTTTCTAATGTATCCGCACAATTCTTCATAACCTCATAATCAGACTTACTACCCATTATTATTGAAACAAAATCCATGTTTATCCTTGTACTTAAATTTTTGTGATTTTATCTAAATTTTACTTTTAAAATAATTTATTAAAACCTCTTATAATAATTATAAGAAATTTCCTATTACATTTTGTAATTATCTCTTTAATTTGGCTTAAAATTTGATACAAGTCAAATCATTTTAAGTTAAATCATATTATACTGATGAGATTTCAAATCAAAAAAAAGGAAAAAAATATGTCTAACGAAACATCTAGACGAAGTTTTCTTGGTTATTCTTTTGCAGCAGTAGCTGCAGTTGGGGGAGCCGCATCACTTGTTGGGATGAAACAAGCGTGGGACCCTCTTCCATCAGTACTAGCAGCCGGTTTTACAAAAATCGACTTAGCTAATATTGGACTAGAGCCAGGAAAACCTCAAACTCATACATGGAGAGGGAAGCCTATATTTGTACTTGAAAAAACACCTGAAATGGAAAAGTTTGATGGTGATTTAGTAATAGGTGAAAAGAGATACACAGTAGCTGTTGGTCTTTGTACACACTTAGGGTGTATCCCTGCATGGAAAAAAGATACATGGAAATGTGCCTGTCATGGTGGAGAATTTAATGCAAATGGTCAACAAACTTTTGGTCCGCCACCAAAACCATTAGTTATACCTCCATTTAAATTAGAAGGTACTGTTCTTACTCTTGGTGAAGAGGGTACAGAATCAAAAGCAATGATGACAGCTAGAGCGTAGGAGGTAAATTATGGCAAAAATTAATGAATCAATGTTTACTGCTGAGGGGATCGAGAAGAGACTTGCAGTAAAAAAATTCTGGAAAGTTATGATGACTGAATACTGGATTCCAAAAGATATTAACTTCTTATGGGCTATGGGTGTTGTTTTAGCTACTACGTTCGCAATTTTAATTGTAAGTGGAATTTTCTTAATGATGTATTATAAACCTGATACAGCTTTAGCATTTGATAGTGTAAACTATACAATTATGCAAGAAGTTGCTTATGGTTGGTTATTTAGACATATGCATGGAGTTGCTGCTTCTGTTATATTTTTGATTATTTATATTCATATGTTTACAGGTATATACTACGGTTCTTATAAAAAAGGTAGAGAGATGATTTGGATCTCTGGTATGTTATTATTTATGACATTCAGTGCTGCTGGATTCTCTGGATATATGCTTCCTTGGGGACAAATGTCTTACTGGGCTGCTGCTGTTATTACTAACCTTTTTGCTGGTGGTTCACTAGAAGCATGGGGACTTGTTGAATGGATTAGAGGTGGATTTGCCGTTAATGATGCAACTCTTACAAGATTCTTTATGCTACATGTATTCTTATTACCTTTAGTGATTATCAAAATTATTGTTATTCACTTTTATACATTAAGAATTCCTCACGTAAACAATCAAGAATCAGAAGATATTGATTATGATGCTGAAGCTGAAAAGTATTTAGCTGGAAATAAAAAAGAAGCTAAAGTTATTCCATTTTGGCCTGTTTTCTTATCTAAAGATTTTGCGGTACTTGGTATATTCTTAATATTCTATTTTTATTTAGTGTTTTTCAACTATAACTTTGCAATGGACCCAGTTAACTTTGATCCTGCAAATCCTATGAAAACCCCTGCTCATATTTATCCTGAGTGGTATTTCTTATGGTCTTATGAAACACTAAGAGGTCCTTTCTTTGATATGTTTGGTATGAAAGCTGGAGACATTGGTCTTATTATCTTTGGTTTAGCACAAGGTATTTTCTTGGTTTTCCCATTCTTAGATAAAGATCCTGATATTTTACCTGCACATAAAAGACCTAGATTTATGATTTGGTTCTGGATTATGATTGTAGATTTACTTGTATTATCTATATATGGTAAGTTACCTCCAACGGGTGCTAATGCATGGGTAGGATTTTATGCAACAGCATTATTCTTATTGTTATGGGCTTCATTACCATTTATAACAAAAGCTGACGCAAAAGCAAGAGGAGCATTATAATGAGAGAATTAAAAATATTAGCCGTAGTTGTATTCTTTTCAGGTGCTTTATACTGGGGTGTTGAGCCTTATGCTCACACTCAATTACATCCACACGTTCCTGCTCCAGAGTATGACTTTAAAGACGTTGATGGATTAAATGGTGCTACTGGTAATGCTGCTAAGGGAGCTGAACTAGTTGCTGCAAATTGTACAGCGTGTCACTCAATTGAAAAAGCTGGTTTTCCCGCGATCATGGACAATGCAAGTGCTGCTGCATCTTATGGTGTTGTTCCACCTGATTTAGGAAGTTCTGGTCATATTTATGATGCTAACTTCTTAGCTGCAGTTATAAAAGATCCAGCAAAAGCTACAAAAACAACTCATAAGTATGTAGATGGTGGTGCTCATCCAATGCCAGGTTATGCATGGATGCAACCACAAGAGATAGCTGATATGGTTGCTTACTTACAATCGATCGCTCCAAAGTCTATGACTAATAAAGAAGTGTATGTTGATGCGTGTCAAAGATGTCACTCAATTAAATATGGTGATTTCTATGGTGGTTCTATGCAAGCAAAAACACCAGAAGAAAATATAAAAACGTATATGGGTACTATGCCTCCTGATTTATCTCAATATATCAGAAGTAGAAGTAATGGGTACTTACATGAATTTATTAATGATCCTCAAAAACATCTTGAGGGAACTGCAATGCCTAGAGTTGGTTTAACAAAAGTTGCAGAAGATCAAGTTATTGAATACATGACTGAAGTTGGTGATAGTAAAAAAGGTCACAGAGAGTCTTTAGCTGGACCATTCCTAGGTTACTTAGTAATCTTTGCTATCTTTGCATGGTTATGGAAAGCTAAAATATGGCGAGATGTTCATTAAGAACTTTTTTATTTTAGGAGGAGAGTATATGAAGTTAACAAAAATTTTGATGGCTGTTGTTCTGAGTGCTGGTATCGCATCTGCTGATACTATGACAAACTCTATGAACATAATGCAGCAAGGAATTGAACAAGTTCAATTTGGTTTTATAAACAATAATGAAAAAATGATCAGAGAGGGTCTAGTTCAAATAAAAAAAGGGAACGCTATGTTCTCTGATGAAAAAACAATTAAAAAATATTTGCCAAATGATAAAAAGCATATGGCAAATGTAGCTGCGAATTCATCAAAAAGAATTGCTCTTGATGCAACTGTTATTGAATTAAATCTTGATGATAAGGCTTATAAAAAAGCTGCTCAAGGTTATTCTGATATGTTGAATGCATGTTCAAGATGTCATGGGATTATTAGAAGCTGGTAATAACTAAATTCTAATAAATAAAAAAGGGTGGAAGAGATTCCACCCTTTTTTTATTTATATAATATATTTATAATACACTTTCATTAATTTTCATAAAACTATCAAAAGTATTTGTTATAGAAAAGTTTTGTGAGTATATATAACTATTTTTACTTAAATTTTCAATATCAATCGTTCCATTTTCTATTTTTATAAAAGTATCTATCCATTTAGTTTTTTGTTCTGTATTAATAACTATACCAACTTGTTTTTCAGCACCGTTAACAATACCACAAGGTCCACCAATATCTGTTACTATAACAGGTGTAGAAGAAGCCATAGATTCAAGGACTACTTGTCCTAAGGTATCTGTAGTTGATGGGAATACAAAAACATCACTACTCGCATAAAGACAAGATAATTCTTCTTTTTGTTTATGCCCTAAAAAAACTACATTATAACTCAGTAGTTCATCTTTATGTTTTTCTAAATCACCATTTCCAACAATAATCAAATAGCTTTTTTTAGATTCACTTTTATTATAAAATTCTCTCCATCTTTGAAATAAAATATCAAGATTTTTTTCTTTTGTTGCTCGTCCTACATATAAAAATTTTACATAGTTTTCATTCAATTTATAATCATTCCAAATCTCTTTATTATAATACTTAGGACTAAAAGATTTAATATTGGTTCCAGGTTGTAAAAAAAATATCTTTTCTTTATCAAATTTAATATCTTGATAAATATTATCTATATACTCTTCAGACCTAGTTGCAAGTGCTTTAAATTTTATATAAAAAAGCTTCATAAAAAAGCTTGTAATATTTTTGATAATAGTAGAGTTTGTATTTTTATAAAGATACATTGGAAAATCTGTATGGTAAGTTCCAACTATTGGTATTTTATTTTTCCAAGCTATTATCAAACCAACTAATCCAATAAGACCTGGTGTTGAGATATGTATAATATCAGGGTTTAATTCTTTTACTTTCTTTGACATTTGTAAAAAAGGGGGAATTACTAAATCTAGTTCTTTATAAAAAGGCATCAACATTCTAAAAATAGGTTTGAAGATATATACATTGTCTAAATCATCACAATAGTTTTTTACAGTAGAACTTAATATATTGAATTCATAAACATCTTGTTTTAATGATTCTTTTGCCATATCTTGTAAGAACCTTGAAACACCATTAGCATCACAAATTGTATCTGTAAATAAACATATTTTTATTTTTTATTTTCCATGATTTCAATATATAATACTTTTATTACTATTTGGTAATAAAAAATTATAAAATTGTAACTATTATGAAACCAAGTTTATATAAAGTTGCATTTATGACATACAAATCAATTTTTATATCAGATATACACCTTGGTACAAAATTTTCTCAAGCTGATTTATTATTAGATTTTCTAAAGAAAAATGAATCAGAAAATCTTTTTTGGTTGGGGATATTATAGATGGTTGGGCAATTAAACGAAAATTTAAATGGTATCAATCCCATTCAAATGTTGTCCAAAGAGTATTGAAAAAAGCTAAAAAAGGAACTAATGTATATTTTATAACAGGTAATCATGATGAATTTATCAGACCATTTACCCCTTTGATTCTAGGAGACTCACTTGAAGTTAAAAATGAGATGGAATATATTGGAGTTGATGGAAAAAAATATCTTATTACCCATGGTGATTTTTTTGACATGATAACAATGACAAAAAAATGGTTAGCTATCTTGGGTGATTATGGTTATGATCTTTTATTAAATTTAAACTTTTTAATATCAAAAATCTTTAAACTATTTAGAATCAAAAAAAGATGGTCGTTATCTAAATATATCAAAGATAACGTAAAAAAATCTGTAAACTTTATAAATGATTATGAAAATATCATATCTACACACGCTAAAAAAAATGGATATAATGGAGTAATTTGTGGACATATTCATAAAGCAGAGATGAGAGATATAAACAATATAAAATATCTAAACTGTGGAGATTGGGTAGAGTCTTGTACTGCAATTGTAGAAACTATTGAAGGTGAATGGGAAATAATTTACTGGAATAAATAAAGAGGAATAAAATATATGATAAAAGAAGAGAATAATAAACCAAAGTATTGTTTATTTAAAAATTCAAAATATGCACTTAGTGGACTAAGAGTTACATTTAAAAATGAAACATCATTTAAGTTAGAGATATTAGCTGCTATTCCACTTTTATTTGCCATATACTTTATAGACTTTAGCATCATAGAAAAAGTTATTCTTCTTATAACTTTATTTTTAACACTTATAGTTGAGTTGATAAATAGTGCTATAGAAAATGTTGTGGATATTACAACAAAAGAGTATCATTTATTAGCAAAAAATGCTAAAGACATGGGTGCTGGAGCTGTTTTTGTATCTATTGCTTTACATCTTAGTTGCTGGGTAATATTTTACTTTAGTTAAGAATATTAGAAGTTACACTTAATACAGCTGTTTCACTTCTAAGAATTAAATTATTATCAATACCTACAATTTTTTCTTCATTAAAACTTTCAACTTCTTCTTGGGAAAATCCACCCTCACAACCAATGATAATTGTTGATATATCATCTTTATAGTTTGAAATATTGTTTTTAGAAAAATTAAACATATAGCTATTAGGATTATTTTTTAAAAACTCTTCTAGGCTATTACAAATATCTAGTTCTATTATAGAACTTCTACCACATTGACTAGAAGAATTAATCAAAAGTTTTTCTAGTTTTTCTAAGTTTGGTTTATATTGTTTTTGAGAATATTGACAATAAATAAATGTGATTTTTGTAACACCAAGTTCATTTAAACTAGCGATATACTTTTCGCTCGATTTTGGATCAATTATACACCAAGCTATATGAAGTTCTTTTTTTGGTTCTATTATTTTTTCTTTAAAACTTACAAGTTCTAAAGTAGCTTTTCTTCTGTCAATATTTAAAACTTTATATTCATATATATTTTTATCATCTAAATTTCTAAAATATATATTTTCAGTACTATCTAATCTTCTTACTTTAAAAATATATTTATATAAATCACCATCTACAACTAGACTTTCTTTAGATGAATCTTTATGATAAATAAACTGCATATTTATAGTATTTTAGAAATTGTATATGTAAATAAAATAGCAACTACTTGATACATATATAGTTTTTTCGCAAACTCTTTAAACTCTGCTTGTTTTCGACCTTCAGTTGATTTTATTCCTCTCATTTTTTTATATTTTTTTATCTCTAAAACCATAATAAAAATTGAAGTTGCTATCATAAGAATTACTGTTAAACTCAAATCATGAGAATAGGCTGAAACAATAGCCCCTGTATATGCAATAAAAGCATTGGCCATATGAAATAATGGCGTCATTATTCTTAATCTTTTCCCAAGAGTTATAAAATCTGTTACTTTTAAAATACTTATATAATTAAAAGCAACTATTAACATCAATGCTGAAATAGAATATAAATGTGTTGTTATTGATATAGATACAAAGTCCATTAAAAACCTTACTTTATTTAATTTTTGGTATTATATCATACATATATTAAGGCTACATATTAAGGAAATATTATGGGAATCTGCATAAAAGAAGCATTAAGAATCATATTATCAAACATTCAAAAAGTATCATTTGAGATTGTACCAATAGAAAATGCAAAAGATAGAATTAGCGCATGTGATATTTATGCAACCCACTCAATGCCAACATTTAATAACTCAGCTATGGATGGTTTTGGGGTAAAATTAAATGATAGTTCACAAAAAGTAAAAGTAGTAGAAGCTATTTTTGCAGGTAGTGATAAACAACCTATTTTTAATGATGGACAATGTGTAAAGATAATGACAGGAGCAAGAGTTCCTTCAAGTGTAGAAGCTATTGTACCACAAGAGTTAGTTGAAAAGATCGATGATGATTATATTGTCTTACCTGAAGATATTAAGAAAAATCAACATGTAAGATTTTTAGGTGAAGATATAAAAGATGGTGAGCTTATTTTAAGTGATGGTGATGAGATAAACTTTGCAACTATTACTATGCTTTCATCTCAAGGGATAACTCATGTTAAAGTTTATAGACAACCTAAAATATCTGTATTTACAAGTGGAGAAGAGTTAAAACTTCACTATGAAAAAATAGAAGATTATCAAATATATAATTCAAATACACCTACACTTTTAGCTCGTGCAAAAGAATTAGGAGCAGATGTAACTTTTGTTGGTATGGCAAGAGATAGTGTTGAATCTTTAAAAGAGATGATTGAAAACTCTTTATATGCTGATTTAATTGTTACAAGTGGTGGAGTAAGTGTTGGAGAAGCTGATTTTACAAAAGATGCTTTTGAAGAGTTCGATATCGAAATATTATTTGATGGTATTACAATCAAACCAGGGAAACCTACTATATTCGGTAAAATTGGGAAAACATATGTTTTAAATCTACCAGGTAATCCTTTAGCAGCAGCACTTATATTTGAAGTATTTGGAAAGATAATACTACAAAAACTAACTGGAAATAAAAACATCTATCATAATTTTATAAATACAAAAATATCTGAAGATTTAAATAATAAAAAAGGAAGAACTACTTTAATTCCTGGTTTTTTTGACGGAGAGTATTTTACACCATCAGAAAAAAGACTTCCTGGTATGGTTGGTGTTTTACATAACTGTAACAGTATGATAATTTTAAATAAACATAAAGAGATTATAAATAAAGATGAGATGGTAAAAGTTATTCCAATTAATTGGAAGTTTTTTACTAATATAGAAAAAGATTTTTTTAACTAACCTATAAAGTCAAAATTTAAGGGAAATTAATTTCCCTTAAATTTCTTATCTTTTGTATCCTCTACAATATGTTGTGCTATTTGTGAAGTTTTTTCACATATCAATACCTTTAATATTACTTTATAAAAGATTTAAAATATAATATTTTAAAATAAAATAATTATTAACTGCTATCAAGGCCATAACAATAGCTTTTCTTTAAAAGTTAAATTTTTTATATAAAAACTCACATTTTTTTTTGACCCATGTCATTTTATTGATTTTTTAATTGCTATACAATTTGTATCACTTTAATATATGGAGGAATTATGCAATATATTCTAAAAAGAGATGGTTCAAAAGAAAAACTTTATGATTATAAAATAGAAGATGCTATTAAAAAAGCTTTTAAAAGTGTCAATATAAACTATAACAAAAATGTTTTTATCAAGGTAATAGATGATGTTTATTCAGAAAGTATAAATACTGTTGAGGAGATTCAAGATTTAATAGAAAGATCACTTTTTGAATATCGATACTTTGATGTTTTAAAATCTTTTGTTACATATAGATTTTTACATAAAATGCAAAGAGAACATATATTAGGGTTAAATAAAGATACTACGTTTGTAAATTCTACTCATAGTGTCGAAGAATATATTCACAAAAATGATTGGAGAATAAACGCCAATGCCAATACAGGTTATTCAAATTCTGGTTTAGTAAATAATCTAGCAGGAAAAGTTATAGCAAATTATTGGCTTGATAAAGTTTATTCTAAAGAGGAAGGATATGCCCATAGAAATGGTGATATACATATCCATGATTTAGATTGTCTTACAGGATATTGTGCTGGTTGGAGTTTAAGACAACTTTTAAATGAAGGGTTCAATGGTGTAAGAGGTAGAGTTGAGAGTACTGCCCCTAAACATTTTAGAGAAGCCCTTGGACAAATGGCAAACTTTTTAGGTATCTTACAAAGTGAATGGGCAGGAGCTCAAGCTTTTTCATCTTTTGATACTTATTTAGCGCCTTATGTTTTTATCGATGATTTAGATTTTAATGATGTAAAAAAAGCTGTTAGAAGTTTTGTATATAATCTAAATGTTCCCTCAAGATGGGGACAATCTCCCTTTACAAATATCACTATTGATTGGACTGTACCAGCTGATTTAAAAGATCAAATACCAACAATAAATGATATACATCTATTAAAATCTTATAAAAAGAATAAAACGCTTTTAAAGAAAGCTAAACAAAGAGGTATTGACTCTTTAGAAAATTTAACCTATAAAGATTTTCAAAAAGAGATGAATATGATAAATAAAGCATACTATGAAGTTATGACCCAAGGGGATAAAACAGGTCAACCTTTTACTTTCCCAATTCCAACCGTTAATATAACTGAAGATTTTGACTGGTATGGAGAAAATACTGACGTTTTATTTGAAAATAGTGCAAAAATTGGATCAAGCTATTTTCAAAACTTTATTGGTAGTCAGTATATAATGAATGAAAATGGAGAAAAGGTTGAAAACCTTGAGGCATATAAACCAGGTGCTGTAAGAAGTATGTGTTGTAGATTACAACTTGATTTAAGAGAATTATTAAAAAGAGGAAATGGACTTTTTGGAAGTGCTGAGATGACAGGGAGTATTGGTGTAGTTACAATCAATATTGCAAGGCTTGGTTACCTTTATAAAGGGAATAAAGAGCAACTATTTTTTGAATTAGAAAAACTACTAGATGTAGCAAGTGTTACTTTAGAGAAAAAAAGAGTTGTTATAAAAAAACTTTTTAATGATGGACTTTTCCCATATACGAAAAGATATCTAAAGGGGTTTGATAATCACTTTTCAACTATTGGGGTAAATGGTCTAAATGAGATGGTAAGAAACTTTACAGATGACAAAAAAGATATATCATCTAGCTATGGAGAAGAGTTTGCCACTGAAATGTTAGATTTTATAAGAAATAAAATAAAAACTTTTCAAAAGGAAACAGGTAATTTATATAACCTAGAAGCTACACCAGCAGAAGGGACAACTTATAGGTTTGCAAAAGAGGATAAAAAAAGATATCCAGATATATTACAAGCAGGAAGTGACGATGAGATATATTATACAAATTCATCTCAATTACCTGTTGATTTTACTCAAGACCCATTTGAAGCTTTACTCAAACAAGATAATCTACAAACAAAGTATACAGGAGGAACAGTTCTTCATTTATACATGAATGAAAGATTAGAAACTATTGACTCTTGTAGAGAATTTTTAAAAAGTGTTATGGTTAATTTTAGATTACCGTATGTGACATTAACACCTATATTTTCTGTATGTCCAAATCATGGATATATAAGTGGGGAACATGAATACTGCCCTAAATGTGATGAAGATATCATCAACGAAATTCAAGATAAGGAAGCATCGTGACAAAAAAAGAGATATTAAGAAGTAATAAAAATAAAAGAACTAAATGTACTGTATATACAAGAGTTATGGGATATCATCGACCTGTTGAAAGTTTCAATATAGGTAAAAAAGCTGAACATAAACAACGAGAATACTTTATTGAAAACAATTCATTATAAAGAAAAATCTAAAATAATTGAAAGCATAACACCTTTCACTCTTATTGATTTTAAGCAAAACCCATCCGCTATTCTTTGGTTTAGTGGTTGTAATATGAAATGTCAGTTTTGTTATAATCCTGAAATCGTATTTTCAAAAGGTAAATTTTGCTTTGATGAAACTTTAGAGTTTTTTAAAAGTAGGCAACATCTTTTAAAAGGTGTTGTACTATGCGGAGGAGAACCTACAGTTCATGATGAAATAATAGATATAACTAGATATCTAAAAAACTTAAACTATAAAATCAAATTAGATACAAATGGTATAAAACCCAATATTGTAAAAATATTATTAGATGAAAAACTAATTGATTTTGTTGCTTTGGATTTTAAATCTACATTTGATAAATTTAAACAAATAACAAGTATCTCTAATAACTTTTATGAAAAATTTATTGAAACTTTAAAATGTTTGATAAGTTCAAATATTGACTTTGAAGTAAGAACAACTATACACAATAAACTACTTAAATATAGTGATATAAAAGAGATACTAGATACCTTAGAAAAGTATAATTATAAAAAAAAGTACTATTTACAAAACTTTGTTTCTAGAAAAGAAACTATTGGTAATTTAGATGAAAATACAAAAAGGTTATCTAAAAAAGATTTTAAAAATATATCAAAAAAATACTCTTTTGATATATGTATTAGAAACTAATCGCTATATGATATAGTTCTAATTCTTTCGTTTTCTTCTTCTCTCATTTGATCATATAACTTTTGATATTTTATTTTATTTTCAAAGCTTATTGGTATTCTTACAGATTTATATTCAACAAGAGTTCCAGCTTTATATACTCCACTAACTTGAGCATATACCCAATAGTATCCTGTATCTTTTCGTAAGTTTTTTATAAAACCACTCCATTTTTCACCACTTTGTAAATCTTCCCACATAACTCTAAAAACAATACTTGGCATATCTGGATGCCTTACTATACTATGAGGCTTACCTATTAGTTCATTTGCCTCATATCCACTAATATGAGCAAAGGTATCATTTACATAAGTTATATTCCCTTTTAAATCCGTTCTTGATATTATAAATTCTTCTTCAGGAACGATAGTTTCAATTAAAAATTCACTGCTATTATATTCCATGACATTACTCCACTTTATCGAACTCTTCTGCAAACCCTTCTAAATTCTTCTTCTTTAAATCACCTCTATAGATAATTTTATCAGGATCTACATTATCATCATTTAACATTTTTGGTACTGCATCAGCGTTGTTTAATACTTCCATGTGTTCATTAAGTTCATCTTCACTATATGCCATTTGCATATCAGCTGCAACTACATGAGGTATATTTTCTATTACTCTTAGTTTTTCAAGTTCCTCTTTTACACCATTACCTTCAATTGTTACTATGATTCTACCTTTTTCATCATGAAGATGATAATCACAGGCTTCACAGGCTTTTACGCTAGCAACTACCTCTTCTAAATACTTTGGTACTGTTTGTACTACTATACTTGATATATTCATTTTATTCTCCTTTTAATTTATAAAAATTTATTTGTTCGTTATCACTTGTTGTAAATAAGCTATTTTCATCAATAAACAATATTTTTGTTAATGTTGCTTTATTATCCAATAAGTTATAAAGTTTATCTAATGTTGATACATTAAAAACTAATACATCATTTTGTTCATTATATGCTACAGCTGCTAGTTTTGCACTTGGACTTAAACCACAACTATAAAGTAAAAAGTTAAAATCCAACGACTTAGTATCAAAATCTGTATAAACTACAGCTTTTCTATCTTGTCCGGCTGTTAGGACAACACCATTTTTATAATCTAATTGATAAACTCTATCTAAATTTTTAGAGTCATATTCTTTTTCTAATTTACCACTTTTAGCTTTTAAAATTCTAACTATTCCACTTTCATCTGTTGTAATAACTTTCATTTTATTTTCATCTAATACAAAATCTGAAAAAGAAGAAGAGCTAACTTGAGTGGTATATTCTATTTTATTTTTATCTAAATTAAATTTCATAATTTGATTACTAAGTGTTGCCAATATAATAGTAGAAGCATCACTATATCTAGCTTTTCTTATAAATAACTTCTTATTTATATCAATAACTTTTTTCAAATTATCATCTTTATATATCCAAAGATTTCTATACCCTTTTATCCCTTGAGAGACTATAAGTATATTATTATTTAAAATATCTACAGAATATACTTTAGAAGCAATTTCATCACCCATAAAATCTTTTATATTTGGTAATTGGATTTTTTTAATAAGCTTTTGTGTAGTTATATCAAATATATCTATTGTCCCTTGACTAGTTGCTGCATATAGTTTATTATCATTATAAACTATATCTTGTACATCTGATGTAGCTTGCAAAGAGTAAGTAGGAGTTAATGTTTGTATTGCATAAACATTTACAATAAAAACAAAAATAGATATAAAGATTTTAATCATTTTGAATTTTCCAACTCATCTTGATATTTTTTCATGTGTCGTTCAACATCAGAAAACTGTTCAGGAGTAATTTTTTCATCTCTTGACCATTGAACTTCAATATCTCCACCATAATCCATACCCATCTTTTCGATAACATCAGCATACTCATCTACACTATTACAAATAACAGTCTCCTCTTCTAATGTATCAAATAATTTAATCTGCCATCCACCAACTTCATTTGGTTCTATTGTAGATTCAAATAAAACTGCCATTTTATATCTCCTTTAATATTATTGCATCGCTTGGACATGTACTTACACAAAAACCACATGATGTACATTTATCTTCTAAAATACTTGGTTTAAATATTCCTAAGAACTCTATAGCATCATCAAGACATGGATCTTTGCATGAGAAACACATTGTGTTATTCCAACTAAGACACTTTAACATATCAATTTCAATTTTTATATTAATATGCTTTTTATTTTCAACATTTAATACCTCTTTTGGACAGGCTATTGCACACTCATCACAGTATGTACAACCTGAGTTTTCAAAACTTATATAAGGTGTTTTATCCTCTCCTATTATTATAATATTCTCTTGGCAAAAAGTACTACAAACTCCATCACAAGTTATACACTCTTTATCAAAAGAAGACTCATCAATATAATATGGTGGTCTTAAAACTAAATTTTTTTTCTCTTTTTTTTGCGATGAAAAAAGAGAACCAAAAAGTTCTCTTCTATCCATATTAATCCAATAAAGTATCTAAACCTTCTGTTAGTTTAGAACCTTTCCAAGCTGATTTTTTAGCTCCATCTTTGCTAGTAAAATCAGGTGAAAAAGTATTTTCAACTAATTGTCCTTCACTTTGTGGTGCATGACATAATGAACAATTAAATCTAGTACCAGATAATGTATTCATCTTTTTAATAGTTACATGCTCTAATTCTGGGCTTGAAGTATTTGTAATTACTTTACCATTCTTAACTATTTTTCCACTACTAGAAAGTGTTGTAGTTGGTCTAAAATCTGTTAAGTGTGACTCTGGAACAGGTGTTGCATTCATACTTGCTGCAACCTCTGGTAAATGACAACTTACACATTGATTGTTATTAATTTGTATTGGGTACATACCCTCAACATCATGTGGTATCATTGGTGGAGCATCTTGAAATGCTCTATTTATAAGTTTACCACTTCCTGCATAACTTTTACTATATTGAGTTTTTTCACCCACTGTATCATCTTTTTCAGAATAAAGATCCGTTTTTCTAAGTCCTAAAGACTCTTCAGTTACAGTTTTTACCATACCTTGACTTTTAGGTTTAGCTGTATCATTACATCCAACTAAAAATAAAGTAGATGCTGTAACTAAACTTACTGTTATACTACTTATTAGTTTCATTTTGTTTCTCCTGTATTCGTTTTTTTATTGAAAAGTTTAATGCATCATCATCACACACTTCAATACATCGTCCACAATTTGTACACTCTCCTGATAAAACCTGTTCACTTGACTTCCCAACCATGAATAATACTTGGGACTCAGGGCATACATCCTTACATTTCATACAAACTGTACATTTTTCTTCACTATGGTCTACTCTTATAAGTCCAACTTTACCTACAAAAGAATAAAAACCTCCAAGTGGACAAATATGACCACACCATCCATTTTTTAATATAAATAGATCAAATAAAAATACAACAAGCATAGCAGCCCATCCAAATCCTAATCCAAAGATTATTCCTCTATGAACCATAGATATTGGAGATATGAACTCAAATGCTGTTACACCTAATATATATGATAGAACTAAACTAAGCCCTAATACCCAATATCTCATACTTCTACTTGCTGGTTGTTTTTTTTGTATTTGATTAAATCCAACTTTTCTTCTAATAAAATTAGCTAAATCTGTTATCATATTTACTGGACAAACCCAGCTACAAAAAACTCTACCACCAACTAACATATAAAATAGTGTAATAATTATTGCACCTATAATAAGGTTTACAGATATCAATGCACCTGCACTGAACATTTGCAATGCTGCAAATGGATCACTTAAAGGAACTATTCCAAGAACTAAAGAAGAACTTAAATTTCCTTGTAAAATACTCCATCCCCAAATATTACCACCTACATAAAGTACTAAAAGTGATATTTGTACAACTCTTCGTAATATTAGGAATCTATAATTCTGCCATATATTAGTCATCTAATAGTCCCCCCATATCATTTAAAGAATCAACTGCACTTTCTTTACTTATTTCAGTAGTTGTTGTTTGGCTATGTGCATTTTTAAGTCTTGATTCATCAGCTTTATCCCAACCTTTTATATAATGATCTCCAACTTTTCCAAGAGCTATTTCTCTAGGAAGTACAATAATTGCTGGTTCTTCTGTTACACAGGCTCTTTCACAAAGCCCACAACCTGTACAAAAGTCACTATCTACAATTGGTTTTAAAAATGCATGTTTACCTGTTCGTTCATTTTTTTCATATTCTAAATATATAGCCTTATCTAATAATGGACAGGCTCTATAACATGCGTCACATTGAATACCCCAAAAAGCAATACAATTTTTTGTATCAACTATTGCTGTACCCATTTGTGATATATTTATATCTAATTGGTTATTTGTAGTCACCGACGCCTCATCTAAAGCACCTGTTGGACAAACAGGTACACAAGGGATATCTGGACACATATAACATGGTATCTCTCTTGGTTCAAAATATGGTGTTCCTAAAGGTTTATTATCACCTGGCTTTGCTAGATTTAAAGTATCAAATGGACAGGCTTCAACACACATACCACACTTAATACAAGTCTTTAAAAAGTCATCTTCTTTTAATGCCCCAGGTGGTCGTAAAATTAATTTGTTTGCAGTTACTTCATCAACGTAAGCACTCCAAACAAGACCACCAAGAGCAGCTAAACCAACTCCTCTTGCCATTGTTAAAATAAACTTTCTTCTATCAGTTACCATAATTTAAAACCTTCTTATCTATACTTTATAGATTTTTACCGCACATTTTTTAAAGTCAGTTTGTTTTGACTGTGGACAAGTAGCATCTAAACATACTTTATTAATAAATACTTTCTCATCAAACCATGGAACAAATACTAAACCTCTTGAAGGTCGATTTCTACCTCTTGTCTCAACTCTAGCTTTTACTTTACCACGTCGTGATTCAACCCAACATAGTCCACCTTGTTTTACATCAAATTTCTTTGCATCTTCAGGATGCATATAACATAATGCTTCAGGAACAGCTCTATATAATTCAGGAACTCTCATAGTCATAGTACCACTATGCCAGTGTTCTAAAACTCTACCAGTACTCATCCATAATGGATATGTTGCATCTGGCATTTCTGGTGGATCCATATATGGTCTTGCAAAAATTTTCGCTTTATTTTTAAGAGATTTTTTTGCTTTATCTTTAACTCCAAGTAAATCACCTTGAGCTAATGCTTTAGCTAGTTTACCATAGAATGCAAATTCTGTATGTCCTGTTTCTTTACCATATTTTTTAGCATAAGGGTCATACTTAGTATTAAATCTCCATTGTGTTTCTTTACCATCTACAACTGGCCATTTAAGACCTCTTACTCTATGATAAGTATCGAAATCTGCTAAATCGTGAGCATGTCCTCTTCCGAAGTCTGCATACTCTTCAAATAAGTATTTATGGATAAAGAATCCGTAACCTTTCCACTCTTTACCATCTGAACCAATAACACCTCTACTGTCACCAGAACATTCAGTATTATCATAACCTTTTTGAATAGGATCTTTTTGATCAAGCTCATAAGATCTTGCTCTATCATTTGCAAAAAGAATATCAAACATTGTTGTATCTTCAGAGTATCCCATATTTTTAGCTTCAGCAATAACATTTGGAAGTTTTTTATTACCTCTAAGTGGTTGCTCACCCCATAAATCTTTAACTGTAAATCTTTTAGAAAGTTCAACCCATTGCCATGTATCAGACATAGAATCTCCAACTGGAAGTACTTGTTGTCTCCAATGTTGTGTTCTTCTTTCAGCATTACCATAAGCTCCCCATTTTTCATAGATCATAGCAGTTGGTAAAATTAAATCAGATACTTTCGCACTAATACCAGGATATCCATCTGAAGTTACAATAAAGTTATCCATTTGTCTTGCAGCTTTAATCCAGTGAGATGCACTTGCAGTATCTTGATATGGGTTACACACATTTACCCATGCAAATTTAACTACACCATCTTCAATATCTCTATGGATTTTCATAATATGTTGATTTCCAACTGGGTTTAATGTACCATTTGGTACTTTCCAAGCTTTTTCAACAATTTTTCTATGTTTACCATTTTTTACCATCATATCAGCAGGTAATCTGTGACAGAATGTTCCAACTTCTCTAGCAGTACCACAAGCAGATGGTTGACCTGTTAATGAGAATGCACCAGAACCTGGCTTAGCTTGTTTATTAAGTAAGAAGTGAACATTATACGCTAATGTATTTACCCATGTACCTCTTGTATGTTGATTCATACCCATAGTCCAGAATGAAACTACTTTTCTATTTTTCTCAACATATAATTTAGCTAATGTTTTAAGTTTTTTCTTAAATTGCTCAATATCTTCATCAGGGTCACCTTTAGATATTTTTGCAACATAATCAACTGTATAAGGATCTAAGAATTTTTTATACTCTTTAAAAGAGATTTCCCAGTGTTTAAGACCAGCTGGTTTATTAACCATCTCATCTCCAGCTTTATAACCATAAGGAGCAAGTGCAGGAGCTTCAGTTTCAGAAACAGTTTTTTTCATCTCTTTTTGAATAGTTTCCATCTCTTTAGCTGTATATTTACCATCTTTAAGTGATTTTTCACCAGTTCTTCTCATACCATACCCCATATTAACAGGACTTGCAGCAAATACCATATGTTTATTTACAAAATCCCAATCAATAGCTTCTGGATAATTGTATACAATTTCTCTTGCTATGTAGTTCCATAAAGCAAGGTCAGTATTTGGAGTAAAGATAATCTCCATATCTGCTAAATCTGAAGTTCTATGTCTATAAGTTGAGATATTTACAACTTTAACTCTATCTGGGTCTGATAATTTTCTATCTGTTACCCTTGACCATAAAATTGGATGCATCTCTGCCATATTTGAACCCCAAGATACAATTGTATCTGTTAATTCAATATCATCATAACATCCTGAAGGCTCATCAATACCAAAAGTTTGGTAAAAACCAACAACAGCAGATGCCATACAGTGTCTAGCATTTGGATCAATTGCATTTGATCTAAATCCACCTTTCATCATCTTTTGAGCGGCATAACCTTCCATAACAGTATATTGCCCAGAAGCAAATACACCAACTCCCTCAGGTCCACTATGTTTAAGTGCTTTTTTGATGTGAACTTCCATCTCATCAAAAGCTCTTTCCCATGAAACAGGTGCAAACTTACCGTTTTTATCAAATTCACCTTTAGAGTTAACTCTAAGTAGTGGTGTTTTTAATCTATCAGCTCCATACATTATTTTCGCGTTAAAATAACCTTTAATACAGTTAAGCCCTCTGTTAACTGGAGCTGCTGGATCTCCTTTAACAGCAACAATTTTACCATTTTTAGTAGCCATCATAATACCACACCCAGTACCACAAAATCTACATGCCGCTTTATCCCATCGCCATCCAGCTTCTGCAGAAGTTGCAGCAGCGTTAAGCTCACTTGGTACATTTATACCTACAGCAGCGGCAGCAGATGCTGCAGCCGAACTCTTAAGAAAATCTCTTCTTGAAAGTGCCATAATCTCTCCTTTTATAAAATAGTATATTGATTTATATACAACAAAAAGATTATAACACTTCAAAAAATCATAAGCCTTGACCCTAGTCAAGGTTTATAAGTTTACTTTAATATTGATAATGATTATATTTTACATTGTGCAGATAAATTATCTAATTTATCTTTTAAAAGTTGTAGCTTTTTTGTAGAGTTCATCAGTTCTTCAGTAGATTCAATAACAATATCTTCACTAATATTTAATTGTTTTGATACATCAGATGAGTTTGCCATATCATTTAAAATAGTGTCAAATTCATCTGTAATCTCTTCAAGTTTTGATGATGCATTTTTTGATTGTTCTATAGCTTCATTTGAATAATCCATTGCCGTATTAATTTTACTAATAAAACAATTTAAACTATTACTAACTTCTGCTATTTCTGTTTCTGCTTCTATTGATATAGGTTCTAATTTTTCTTCATCATCAAAAGATGCTAACTTTTTAGAATATTCTATAAATTCATTTGCATGAGCTTCAATAGCTTTTAATTGAAATAGAGAGTAGAGCATTAATATAAATAAAACACCTGCTCCTCCATATTGAAATTTTTTAATATAATTAGTTTTAAATTCTATATACTCCGTATACATTGTTACAAGATTATCAACCTCATTAAGTAATATATTATTTGTATTATAAATTGCTGTTACTTTTATTTTTAGTAAGTCCTCATTTTTTTCTCTTTTTACTAATAGTTCTTTAAAACTTTCAACATTTTTATTAAAACTATTCCATAATACTGTAACTTTGGAAATCTGTTGAGCAATAGTATCTGTAGGAGCTGGTGCAATTCCTCTTAAAGTATTTCCATTTTTTAAAGAGTTCATATTATAAATAAACTCTTCTACTGCATTATCAAGCTCACTAAAATCTATATAATCATTATGATATAAATAAAAAATGTTTTTTGAAATTTTCTGAGTTAACATCCTCTCTTTTCCAGCAATATTAACCACCAGTGCATCTTTTATATTTTTTTGATTTAAGTATATAGTTACAGCTATTACAGATAACATTAAAATTATCAAAGAAGCTCCGATTATTTTTATTTTTGTACTTATTCTATTTAGTTTCATTTTCCTATTCCCCTAAAAATACTACATAGATTTTCGGTATCTATTATTTTTATTTTATTATCTTCTATAGAGATAAC
>LLEK01000048.1_pt1 | contig 24715 bp, 15 predicted proteins | sample 595821 | NCBI WGS metagenome assembly LLEK01 (sample SAMN02919311, study PRJNA255460) | bioreactor metagenome | biome: chemostat; feature: culture 2011_25.1; material: sediment; isolation source: day79 25degC chemostat 2011 inoculated with Wadden Sea sediment taken from... | place: Germany: Bremen ...
TGATGATATATACTTTTTTGAATGTTAAGTTAAATATATAAACATTATTTTCCATAACTTTTTCTTTCATTCTAAAACTATCTTAATAAAATTATTTTTTAATTTTTATACTAAGATAAGAAAAGTCTAAAGTTATTAAATATTTGGGGAAAAGTCATTAAAACAACTGTATTTTTATAATTATTGTAAAAGTTTTGATTATTGAATTATAGTTTTTGATGGAGGAGGCACTCGGAATCGAACCGAGGATCAAGGATTTGCAATCCAATGCATTAAGCCACTTTGCTATGCCTCCGAAAAAAGTATGAAATTATAGTCAAAGTAAGCTTAATATTTTTTTAGATATTATTAAAAATAAATTTTATACTCTATAAGGTCAATAATGAACGAAGAACAATTTTTAAAAGATATACAGAAAATATATGATTTTATAACACATCAAAAAGATGATATAAATAAATTATATGAATACTTAGAATCAAAACAAAATGATAAACTACAAATTATAGAAGAGTTTTCTTCTGTATTAAAATTAGAATTAACAGATGAGTTAAGACTAGCTCTTATAACTAGACTTGTTAATTTAAGAGATGATAGCTTAGTTCAAGTACTTAAAAAGTCAAACTATACTGAAAATGAGATTATCAACTTACAAGAACAAGCTTACGAATTTGTAAAAAACTATTGGTTAAAAATACAAAAACAAAGATTAGATTTCATCTCATCAAACAATCTTATCACACCATTTTATCAAGAGATATTCAACGGTGTTTATAATGTAGGTATTGCTATGTCTAAATGGCAAACATCATGGACAAAACTTATTATAAATGGTGTAAATAAAGAGCTACTAGAAAAATTTAATAATGACGATGAAAAAGTTATGCAATATCTTGAAGAAAATGACCTTTTTGATAAAGGGCACGATGGACTAACGGCAGATAGAAGTTACTCTATGTTAACTAAAGAAAATGATAAATATAAAAGTAGTGCTTATATAACAGCCTTTAAAAAAGAAGTAACAGAAGTTATCAATAACTTAGAAGAGTTTGTAGATAAACTTATAGAACTTGAAGATGAAGTATATAATCAAAAATGGGAATATATACAATATTTACAATCTATCATTGCAGCATTTGGAGAGAACAATGTAGATAAGTTAGTTCTTATGTGGTCAAAAGTAGATGAAGCATGGATGAAAATAACAGCACCTATTCAAATAGGTCATCCACTTGAATATTATGAAGATCACTTTAGAAAAGCTGTTGCATTAGAATGGGATATAAGACTAGTAAATCCAAGTTTTCAAAAAAACAATGACAGAGTAAATAAAATAAAAGCTATGTTTGGTGAACTTTTCAAAGATATTAATAGTAATAAAACTTATGAAGATATATATAACTTTTCACTAAAAAGTTTAGATAAAGTTCAATTATACTTAGGGCGTCCTGCTCTGTTTTTTGGAGCAGAATTCAATGGCTTATTTTCAGCACAAGTTGTACCAAATGATGAAGTTATATCAGCTAAAGAAGGGAAAAAAATATTTGCTTTTAGTGATGAAATACTACAAGGACAACGAGCAAAACCATTTTTACAATTATCAAATGAGATATTAGGTCAAGATTTTTTAACACATGAGCGAACTTTTTTATTTCAAGAAAATAAAAAATGGCATCAAGTTTATGATATCACAACTATTGGACATGAGTTTGGTCATATTCTATGGTGTGATGATGAAACAGAAACAGTTATGAATAAAACAGCAAATTTTAAAAATATAGAAGAGTTTAAAGCTACAACTGGTGGATTAGTATCTTACTTTATGGATAAAAGTAGTGATGAAAAAGATTTAGAAGAGTTTGTAATATCTGATACCATTAAAAGAGCTATAGGACTTATAGCTTGGATGGAAGTTGATGAAGTACAACCATACTATTGTGAGGGTATGATCCACCTATATGGACTATTTGAAACTAAAGCTTTAGTTTGGGATAAAGAAAATAAAAAATTAACTATAAATCAAGATAAACAAATCATTGAAGCTATAAAACAATGGTATATAAAAACATACACAAAATTAGCACTTCATTATCTAAATAAAAAAGACGCTTCAGAGTTTTTAAATGATTATGCAATAAAAAAAGACAGATATTATACTTCAGTTGATGAAAATATTGATAATTTTGTTCAATACTATTTCAATAGATATAAAGAGATTGGTCAAGAACTTGATACTACTGATAAAAAAGAGAATTATATAAAGTGATAAAAAAATCATTTTCTATTATAGAGATAATATTTACTATATCTATTATCTCTATAATTCTTGTTGTTGCTATTCCTAAACTAAATAATAGTCTAGAAAGTGCACAAACTATGAAAATAAAAAACGATATAGTTTTAATAAGAGAAGCAATAACAAAATATAAAAATAAAATGATTTTAAAAAACAACTTATCAACTATAGCAACACTTGATGATAATAGTAAATTATTATTTAATAAAATACTTCAAAACCCAATAGTAGCTTCAAATGAGCAAAAAATAAGTTCATGGAGTAAACTATCAACTAATACATATAAAGTATTTATAGATAATATAAATAGTGTAAACTTCACATACAATAGTTCAAATTATACTTTTAATTGTAATAGTGAAAATATTTATTGTAAAGAGTTAACACAATAATGAATTATTATGAAGTAGCACTTTTAAATTCACCACTTGATCCCTTAACATATAAAAGTGAAGATGATATCTCAATAGGAACTTTAGTTGAAGTACCTTTACAAAATAGACCTAAACTACTTTTAGCAGTAGTAATAAAAAAAGTTCCAAAACCAACTTTTAGGTGTGTATCCATATCAAATATCACAAAAAAATTTTATGATAAAAAAATGTGTGAAACATCAAAATTTATCTCAACATATTATGTATGTAGTTTAGGTGAAGCATTAAGCGTATATACCCCTTTTTATGAAGTTGATGAAGAAAACCCTAACGAAATAATAAAAAGCGATATAACACTATCAGATAAACAGCAAGAAGCATTAGAGTTTACAAAAAAAAATAATACAAGCTTACTCTTTGCAAATACAGGAAGTGGAAAAACAGAAATTTATATAAAAGCTATAGAAGATGTTATATCAAGAGGTTCTCAAAGTTTACTTCTCATACCTGAAATTTCACTTTCAGTTCAAATGGAACAAAGACTAAAAAAAATATTTAAAGAAAAAATAGCCATATGGCATTCAAAGATTCAGAAAAAATCAAAAGAAAAAATCATACAAGAATTATTAGAGGGGAAAGTTAAAATAATAGCAGGTGCTAGATCTGCACTATTTTTACCTTTTGAAAATTTAGAATTAATTATAGTAGATGAAGAACACGATGAATCATACAAAGCAGATAGTAAACCAAGATTAAATGTAAAAGATATTTGTATATATATGGGTAAAAAGTATAATATACAAGTGATACTAGGAAGTGCAACACCTAGCCTTAGTAGTTTTCATAAAATACCATATATAAGAGTTAAAGAAACATTTTATGATACACAAAAAAGTATCACTTTTGATAACTCAAATTTAGAACTAAATGAAACAATAATAGACAAAATAAAACAAACTTTAGAAAAAAACGAACAAGTTATAATATTTTTACCAACAAGAGCAAACTTTAAATACCAAATATGTAAAGATTGTGGAACAGCTGTTGAGTGTCCTTTTTGTTCAGTAAGTTTAAGTCTTCATAAAAATAACAATGCCTTACAATGTCACTACTGTAACTACACACAAGCTATACCAAACTTTTGTCCATCATGTAAAACAGGTGTTATTGAAAGTTTCCGTTTAGGAACAGCAGAAGTTCATAATAAACTTCAAGATATATTTATAAATCATTCCATCGCAAAATTTGATAGAGATAGTATAAAAACAGCAAAAGAGTTAAAAAAAACCCTAAAAGATTTCAATGATAAAAATATAGATATCTTAGTTGGTACTCAAATGCTTTCAAAAGGGCATGACTACCATGATGTTACACTAGCTGTAGTTTTAGGAATAGATTCAGTACTAAATATCACTAGTTATAAAGTTAGAGAAAAAGCTTTATCCCTTCTAATCCAAATAGCTGGACGAAGTGGAAGAAAAGGTTTTGGAGAAGTTTTAATACAAACTAAAAATATAGACTTTTTCAATAATTATCTTTCAAGTGAAGACTATGAAGATTTTTTAAAAGATGAACTAAAACATAGAGTTGATTTATATCCACCATATCTAAGATTTGCTAGAGTTATTTTTGCCCATAAAAATGCCCTAAAAGCAAAAGATGAACTTAACTTTTATGCAAATCAATTTATAAATATAAAAGATATAGAAGTAATTGGGTTTGGAGAAAGTAATATTTTCAAAATAGCAAACAAATATAGATATGAATTACTACTTAGAGCAAAAGATACTAAAAAACTATTAGAACTTTTACATAGTATAAAATCACCACTTGCTTCTATAGATATGGATAGTTTATACTAAAACTATCTTTTATATATTTTAAAAAACCTATTTTTCATTTTATTTGAATTTAAACCTTTAAAAGCTTTTTCATAAACATCATTTTTAACTGCTACATAAGAACATGTTGGAAGAATATCTATTTTTCCTATTGTCTGTTTATCTAGCCCTATACCAGCTGTAAGTGCTCCAAGAATATCCCCTGCTCTTAGTTTATGCCTTTTCCCACCATTTATATAAAGTGTTGAATAATCATACTTTAAAAAAACATCATCATGCTTTTTAATATTTTCTATATTTAAAAGTTCAAAGTCACTACCTAAGAACTCTTGTAACTCTTCAAATATAATTTCATTTTCTACAAAACTTATAGACTTACCATCTTTTCCAGCACGTGCAGTTCTTCCTATTCTATGAGTATATACTTCAAAATCATTTGGTAAATCATAGTTTATAACCATATCAACATCTTGAATATCAAGCCCTCTTGAAGCAACATCAGTTGCTATTAAAATAGGATAACTTTTATTTGAAAAAAGTATAAGAGTTTCATCTCTATATTTTTGTTCTAAATCACTATGGAGTACTAAAGGTTCTACATCTAAACTTTCTAGATAATCAGCTAATTCATCACATTTTATCTTTGTATTACAAAATATTATTACACTTTTTTGTTCTTTTTGAAATAGTTTCATAATCAAACTATCTTTTTCATTCTCATTTACACTATAAAATTTTTGTACTATGGAATCAGCACTATGTATGCTTTGAACCTCTACAGTTATAGGATTATTTAAAATATCTTTTGATAAATCTTCTATAGTATCTGGATAGGTTGCAGAAAAAAGCATAGTTTGTCTTTGTACAGGAATATACTCTATAACTTTTTGAATATCTTCACTAAATCCCATATCTAACATTCTATCTGCTTCATCTAATACTAAAGTATTTACATCATCACAAGAAAAATTCTCCTCTTGTAAATGTTTTAATATTCTACCAGGAGTTGCAACAATAATATGAGCACCATGAGACAGTGAATGAACCTGAGGCTTATAAGGAACACCACCAGTTAAAGTAAGAACCTTTACATTATGTTCATACCGAGCAAGCTCTTTTAGGGTTTTTTGTACTTGAAAAGCTAACTCTCTTGTAGGACATAAAACTATTGACTGTATTTTAAATCTTTTTACATCAAGATTGTTTAATATACCCAAACCAAAAGCAACTGTTTTTCCACTTCCTGTTTTAGCCTTAGCAATTACATCTTTCTTATTTAAGATAAAAGGTAAACTTTTTTCTTGAATAGGAGTCATAGATTTAAACCCTAAAGAGTTTAAGTTTTTTATAGAAGATTTACTTATATTTAGATTTTCAAATTGACTATTGGTCTGCAAAATTACCCTTTTTTCGATTATTGTAGATTATATCGAAAGAAGCATTAAAAACTATATGAGAACTATTAAAGAATTTTTATGGTATAATTATTAAAAAAGTTATTAAAGGGATCCTATGAAAAAGCTTTCAATCATTAGTAATCAGATAAAAAATAACACCTTTTCATATACAGGAAAAGGTTCTTTTGAAGCAATAGTAAATCAACATAAAGATAAAGTACTTGATTGGCTAGAAGACCTAATACCACTACAACAACAAATAGAAGAATTAAAAGATTTAGAAGATTTAGACTTTCAAAAAAGAAACTACACAAGAATTTTAAGTAAACTATTCCCTAAAGAATATACAGAATTTGTATCACAAAATATTCTTATAAGAGATGCTGCTGCTATAGCAAAACATTATGATAGAGAGTTCAATGTAACTATACTTTATGATAATTTATTAAAAGATAAATATCTAAAATACCCTGGAAAATATGAAAAATATGTTGATTATAATATTTTCCAAAGATTCCTTATGATGTATAAAGATGATCTAATGAAAAGCTTAGATGCAGAAACTAATCGAGTTAAAGGACCAAGAAATAGACAAGGTAAAGTAATCTATGACAGTCTAGATCCTCAAGAACGACTAATATTTGATGAAGAAGAAGAGGAACAAAAAAAAGCAGAAGAACTAACAGAAGAAAAACAGACAAAGAAAGCAAAAGAAAAAACTGCAAAACAACAAAAAGATACAAACTGGACACAATTACTACTAGGTAAAATCAAATAATGGATAACTTTACTATTTTTGGTAATCCAGTTGAACATTCAAAATCTCCACAAATGCAAAACGCAGGACTAAAGTCTATAAACTACAATGGATTTTATGATAAAACACACCTAGAAGATGGTACAAAAATAAAAGAAGTTTTTTTACAAAAAAATCTAAAAGGTGCAAATATAACTGTACCACACAAAGAAGATGCTTTTAAAAATGCTGATGAAGTAAAAGGATTAGCTTCTAAAATAGGTGCTGTAAATACCTACATAAAACAAGATAATAAAATAATAGCTTACAATACAGATGCACCAGGCTTTATGAAAGCCTTAGAAGAATTTGGAGAAGTCAAAAAAGCTATTATACTAGGAGCTGGAGGAACAGCAAAAGCTATTGCGGTTGCTTTTAATGAAGCAAACATAGAAACAACTGTTATAAATAGAAGTAAAAATCGTCTAGAATATTTTGAAAAATTAGGATGTAAAACATCATCATGGAATAATTTTAGTTGTGAAACTTATGACTTAGTTGTAAACTCAACAAGCGCAGGTCTAAAAGATGACAACTACCCAACACCACTTGAAATATTAGAAGACATACTTTCAAATTCAAAATATGCTTTTGATTGTATATACGGAAAGCTCACACCTTTTTTACAAAAAGCAAAAGAGTATAACTTATCATATAAAGATGGAGAAGATATGCTTTTATATCAAGGTGTTATAGCTTTTGAGTTATTTACAAATACTAAAGCTACTAAAGAATTAATAGAAGCTATGAGAGAAGGATTAAATGCTTAGTTATTCCTATCCTCATAAGCTGCTATATCCTAATAAGCTAAATTCTCTTTAGCAAATTTTCTAACAATTTCATCTTTATCATTCACAAGTAACATTAACGTATTCTTTGCAGTTTGAGGATCTTTTGCAATAACTCTTCTTATCTCTACTGATACCTTACTATTTTTACCGTATAAATATTCTTTTGTTAAATCGCCAAATTTATCTCCAGCATTTACACTACTTAAAATTGTTAATGTTAATAAAACCGTTGTGATTAATTGTCTCATCTTATGTCCCTTTTGTTAATTTATGATGGAAGTGTAATCAAATAAGATAAAAATAGTCTTAATTAAAATAACTAAATAAGACTATTTTTATCTTATTTATAGAAAAGCCTTTAAATATAGCATAAAATAGACTCACTTAAAGCTTTACAATTATTAATTTGTAGCAATATTTTAATTTAATTACTGATTAGAATCATATAGTTTACAAGAAAATAAAACACACAAAATAGATAAATATACAAAAACTATAATAATTGTGACGCTAACTGTGACACTTATACGATAGCATCTATAAAGTATTATTATAACTAAGGATATTATTATCAAGTATTTATATACAAAAAATGGTGACTTGTTTGCAGAACTAAAGCACAGTAGTGAGCTTTTTTCAAATTACTCAAAACACTCTCATTGTATGTTAGGTATAGGGGTAATTTACTCTGGTAAAATAAATATAGAATTTACTTCAACTTCAGTAGAAGTATTAGAAAAAAATCAACTTGTAATATTTAATCCAAATATAGTACATTGTACTAAAAATACTAAACAAAAAGCTTCTGATTATTATATACTTTATTTAAATATTGATTGGTGTAAATCAATTCAAAAAGATATATTAGAAAAAGATACAGCATTTATCAATATAAATTCAAATATTCTTTATGAACCAAAAATGTATGATAAATTTATATCTCTTTTTAAAGAGATTGTAAATAGTACTAAAGAAGAAAACTATGAAAAAGAGTTATCTAAATTTATCTCTAAAATATTTAAAAAATATTGTGCTATTGAAACAACGAATAATAATGTACAACAATATTGTCAAATAGCAAATAGTGTAAAAGTATACATCACAAATAATTTAGATAAAGATATATCATTGAAAGATTTATCTTCTTATACAGGCTATAATAGTACTTATCTAATTCGAGTATTTAAAAACCAATTTGGACTTACCCCTCGTGCATTGATTATAAATCAAAAAATCAATAGAGCAAAAAAGATGTTATTGGAAAATAAACATTCAAATTTAGTAGATATTGCATTGGAAGTTGGATTTTATGATCAGAGTCATTTTATAAAATCTTTTAAAAGAGTTTTTGCTGTAAGTCCTAGTGTTTATAAAAAATCTTTACCGTAATATGATTTTTGTATCAATATTTCTTTAGATATTCTTGCCAACTATTTGGATATAATTTTTTTATCTGTTCTAATTTTCTTTTTGTCGGTTTAGTCTTATTATAATCTATTCCTTGTTTTTTTAAATGAGCAACTATCTCCATCTTTTTTTTATGCTCTTCTGAACCAAGTTCTACAAGCCAATTTCGTAAATAACTTATAGGTTGTTCTGACTTCATACTAATACCCGGAATATTTTTTAAGCTTTTTGGTACTATAGGATAAGAAAAATCTGCATTTTTTGTTACAATTAAATAATATACAATATCAATTTGTTTACTTAAGGATGCAGTTGAGGATGCAGTTGTGCCATCTATATTTCTTGCATTAATATTTGCACCATGTTCTATTAATAACTTTACTTTATTTAAACTTCTAGTAGCTGCTTTTATAAGTGGAGTAGTTCCACATACTATAGGAGATGAAATTCCATTTATTATAGGTTTACAATATGCTGTTAAATTTGGATTAGCTCCATAATTTAACAGCATTTTTGTAATATTAATATTTGCATCAAAATTATAGTCCTTATTTGTAGAAACAGAAATAGATTCAAATAATGCTGTATTATTATAGTCTGCTATTATATTTGGATCTGCATCATACTCTAAAAGTATCCTAACACTTTCTTCATATTCATTTTTTACTGCCCAAATAAGAGGAGTAATTCTTTCAGGTAATTTTTGACTATTTACTAAATTTGGGTTTTTATCTAATATATCCTTTATTTCACTCAAATTATTTTTTGATATGACTTTAAGTAGTTCTAATTCAAGTGTACCTTTTAAAAAAATTTTCTCTTCAGCTAACATCATCATATCTTTTATATAAAAACCTATCAATAGTAAAATAGATATAATAATAAATATTTTCTTCATCTTAGTTACCTATCATTGATTTAATTATTGTATCTATTGAATGTCCACCCAGTGTACTAGAACCATTTGGTAAAACTACTCTCTGATCAATTGGAGTTGCTCCAATTATACGATTAAACCTATCTAATATCTCTCCATCTGCAATATATGCTGTCATATTTCCTGTATAAGAATTTTGATCAAGATTATACCCTGATACATTAAGTGCAGCTGGATTATATACCATTGCATTTCTATTGGTTAATAATGCATTAGCTGCTGCTTCTGCTCCACCTTTTGAATGTCCTACATATGTCAATTGACTATCACCTATTTTATTAGCAAAAAAGTCTGCATAATCTAAAGAACCTATCATATCCTCAGAACCTCCAATTGGTTGTTCAATATCTTCACTTATACTATTAAATGATCTTGTTGCATTAGACCATGAATCAAACTGGGCATATGTTCCTGCATTAGCTACTGTATAGCCAACTTCTCCATTAACAGTTTTACTGTATACTCCCATTCTAAGACTATCTTCTTCATAAACATTAGATAAAGTCCAACCATTTATATCTTCACCTACACTTCCATTATAAATATGTGCAGACATAACAGCACCTTCTAAAGAATTAGGAAACAAACTATTATTTTGAGGCATATTAATAGCAGTATAATTAAGTTGTTCTGTATAATTACCACCTGCATCATATCCTGCAACATCATAACTTTCATATTGATAGTTATAGGCTAAATCACCACCCCAACCACTACTATCAGTATAACCAAAGATATTACCATTATCATAAGTTACATTATAATTATTATGTTGTCCATCAAAATTATAACTTACAATTCCTGTCCCAATGTCATCTGTGAAGCTTTGAGTATAATTATCCTGCCAATTCTCAAATACTGTTCCACTAAAGTTATTTATATTTGTAGCTATTGTCCCATATGCATCCAAATATTTAAGTGGATTATTCTTTACATATGCATACAAGTTCATTCCATCTACATATCCCTTAGGGTCTTTACTTATAAATCTTCCTAACTCGGGTGAATACATTCGATTACGATAGTAGTATAGGTTAGACTCTGAGTCATATCTTCTACCTGTAAAAGTTATAGCATTGTTTACATTTGATTGTGAAATAACATTTTGATTTTCATCTTTCATTGTCATTATACCAAATGAGTTATAAGAGTAACTCTCTATTATGTTTCCTGTTGAGTTTGTTATTACTCTTATTGAGTATTGTCTATCTTTTACATAGTAGTATGTTTGGAAGAAAGAAATAAAGAGGAATATACAACTTTAAATTTTAATATTTATTTTTAATTGTACCTATTCCCTTCATTTGTCCATTGAGACAGAACAATAATTAATCAAAAATAAAATTATCAGCATCACTCTTTGTCCTATATAATTCACCCCAAGCTAAAACCTTTAGCTCACTTTCACTTATTACATTAGAATTTAGAATACCATCTTTCATTATTTTTGCAATATGAATAAAAATAGGAAACTCTTTAGGGAGAGATATTAAATTTCCTTCATGTCTATGAGTTAAAATAACATATTCAATATCATTTAATTCATCAAAATATTCACCTATTACAGGAGGGTTGATTTTTGCTAAAAAGCACTCCTTCCCTGTATCAAAACATAATTTCTTTATAATTTTACATTCTCTAGTTTTGCTAAAAACTTTACTTTCAAGAGAAGATAAAAAAAATACTTGATTACTCATCTTATAACTCCGGATTAATACCTCTTACACTTTTTAATTTAACTGCACCATTTTTTAGTGCATTAGGTATAATATATTCATCTAAACCTCCAGCATTACCATCTAACGGTAATGCTGAACGAGTTTTAACAACTTTAGAAGGATCTTCTAAAATTCCTTCTAAAATAAATCTAGCACTATTATTATACCCACTACTTCCACCAGAAGGTAACCCTGCTTCTTTTCTAAAGTCATTAATCATTGCTGGATTTATAGGTGTCCAAGATGCACCATTAGCAATTGAATCACCTCCATAAACTCTATATACTGTTTGACCAGCTGTTGGTGATATAATATCATCAACAACCTTCAAACTCTTACTAGGAACAGGTAAAGCCATAAAGAAAATATCTGCTGTAAATGCCCCTGGTTCTTCATCCATATATGTTGTTAAGTCATTATATGTTTGTGATAACCCTTCTAGTGTAAAATAGCTATTATAAAAGCTTGTTAGTGCTTCTTGGGTATTTGCTATGGCTTCATCTTGTATATGGTTTCCAAGAACTACTGATGGATTTTGATAATCTTTAAATCCACTTACTTCTGCAAGATAATCTCCTGCTCCCCATAAGATATCTGGTATATTTACTACTGCATCTACTGTAGATGATAGAATATCTCCAGATTGATTTACAAAGTCATCTACAAAACTTCTATTATAATTATCCTGCCAATTCTCAAATACTGTTCCACTAAAGTTATTTATATTTGTAGCTATTGTCCCATATGCATCTACATATTTCAAAGGATTATTCTTTACATAACTGTAAAGATTCATACCATCTACATATCCTTTAGGATCTTTTGATATAAATCTTCCTAGCTCTGGACTGTACATTCTATTTCTATAATAGTATAGATTTGATTCTTTGTCGTATCTTCTACCTGTAAAAGTTATAGCATTGTTTACATTTGATTGTGAAATAACATTTTGATTTTCATCTTTCATTGTTATTATACCTGAAAAGTGTCAAAAAGAGTGAACTGTTTCACTCTTTTAACTTTGAAACCGTAGGTAATGTGTATAGTTACATTAACGAAGGCAAGTTATAAGAATAACTCTCTACTATATATTATTTAGCTCTTAATATAAATCCTCAAAACCAAATTCATCCCATTTTTTTAAATTATCTATATCAAGTTCAGGAAATTTCCATTTTTTTTGATCATCAAAATTTACTCCTGTTTCATAGTAACGTAATAATCTACTTTTTATAACTTTTGGATCTCCTTCCATTGCTGTAATTTCATATTTATAAATAATATCAAGATGATCTTTTATATTAAGATTATCAACTAATACTTTACTTTTATGAAAATCCAATTCATAATTACCATCCATTTCAACTAATCTAGGGACACCTGTCAATATATGATTCCATATTACTTTTCTAGGAGCAGGTCTCTTATCTCCTATTACAATATCACTTTGATTAGAACTAAATAGTTTAAGTAATCTACTTGTCGCAACAACTATCGTAAATAGATGTTTTTCATTATTTAAATCTATACCTTCCCAGTTATCATCCTCTCTAAATATATCAAAACATTGTAACCTATAATCATATTTTATTTGTGCTAATGTATATAAGTTTTCTTTTAATTTTATACTTAATACTGCACCCTCTACTAAATGCTTTTTTAAAAGTCTTCCCATTTTTCCCTCATATTACTGATTATTTAAATACTTATCTCCAGCATCTAAATAATATTGTCTATTTGGATTATTTATTCCTATTGGATTCTGCTTATTTGCCGTTCCATTTAATCCACCTCTTGCTTCAAAAAATATTTGTTCTAAGCCTCTTGCTGTGTCTTTTCCTACTTGATTATTACCTAAAAATATCTGCTCTGGTTTTACATCAAAGGTATCAAAGTTATTACCATATCTATAATTCAGGACTTCCCGAAATGATTTATCTGTCCCAGGCATACTTGCATATCCTATATATGGGTTATTGTTTTTTATCCCTTCATATGTAATATGTGTTCGACCATCTCCTGGTCCAAAACGAAAATCATCAACAACCTTCAAACTCTTACTAGGAACAGGTAAAGCCATAAAGAAAATATCTGCTGTAAATGCCCCTGGTTCTTCATCCATATATGTTGTTAAGTCATTATATGTTTGTGATAACCCTTCTAGTGTAAAATAGCTATTATAAAAGCTTGTTAGTGCTTCTTGGGTATTTGCTATGGCTTCATCTTGTATATGGTTTCCAAGAACTACTGATGGATTTTGATAATCTTTAAATCCACTTACTTCTGCAAGATAATCTCCTGCTCCCCATAAGATATCTGGTATATTTACTACTGCATCTACTGTAGATGATAGAATATCTCCAGATTGATTTACAAAGTCATCTACAAAACTTCTATTATAATTATCCTGCCAATTTTCAAATACCGTACCACTAAAGTCATTTATATTTGTAGCTATTGTCCCATATGCATCCACATATTTAAGTGGATTATTCTTTACATATGCATACAAGTTCATACCATCTACATATCCTTTAGGATCTTTTGATATAAATCTTCCTAGCTCTGGGCTATACATTCTATTTCTATAATAGTATAGATTTGATTCTTTGTCGTATCTTCTACCTGTAAAAGTTATAGCATTGTTTACATTTGATTGTGAAATAACATTTTGATTTTCATCTTTCATTGTTATTATACCAAATGAGTTATAAGAGTAACTCTCTACTATATTTCCAAGATTATTTGTTACTGCTCTTATTGAGTATTGTCTATCTTTTACATAATAATATGTATTATTGTTATAGATGTATGCTATTGGGTCATCTATATAACTTGCATAAATGTATGAGTTTGTTAAGGTGTTGTTTTCATACTCTTGTATTACTTGATTATTGTTATAGATGTATGTGGTTGTTGTATTAGTTGAGTTTAGTATTTTACTTACTCTTCTATTTTGTGCATCATAGGTATATATTGCTATGGTTGTACCGTTTTCTTTTAGTTCTACTAGTCTATTTAAGTAGTCGTAGTTGAATTCTTTGTTTTGGTAGGTTTTTACATTTCCATTATCATCATACTCTATATTTGTGTTTGTTATGTTTGTGTATTGGTTATCTTCATTTACTTCTCTTGTTTCTTCTATTCCGTTTTGGTTTGTGAATATTTGATTTCCTACTTTATCGTAGTTATAGGTGTGATTATTTGAGAAGTCGTTTATTAGCCTATCTTGTGAATCATACTCATATTCTTTTATAGTTGTTTGATTTAAAAGAGTTATGTCTTCTTGTATGATATTTGAGTTTAGGTCATATTTTGTTTCTTGTGTGAAGGTGTTATTTGTGTATGTTCTTTTACTTTCACGTGACCTTTTATCAAACTCTATGTCTAGTGTTATTCCATTTGCTTTTGATATTTTACTTATTCTTTGGTCTTTATCGTAAGTAAAATTTGCTATTTGGTTTGAGTTTACTTTTATGTTTTCTAAAAGGTTTAGGTTGTTGTATTGATTAACTATTTCAAATGATTCTGCACTTAGGTTTATTTGATTTGAGTTGTTGTCGTATGTTTTATTTATAACTTTATCGTTTTGTGTTGATTTGGTTATATTGTTTAGGTCATCATAAGCATATGTTACTTTGTTTGTTTGTCTTCCTTGGTTATGATCTATACTTTGAGTCAGTCTTGATAGGTTGTCATAACTATATTCTTGCTCTATTTGTCCATCTACACTTACTTGTACTAGTCTATTTAACTCATCGTATGTGTTTACAATATTTGTGTCATCTTCTTTTATTGTCTTTGTTAGATTTGAGTTTTCATCGTACTGGTATGTTTGGTATTTTCCTGATGCAAAGGTATGTTTTATTTTTCTATTTAGTTCATCATAGTCATATGTTATACTTTTTTCATTTGCATCTTTTATTGCTTTTAGATTTGAGTTTAAATCATAGTAGTAGTTTGTAATAGCTTCGTTTACTGTGTTTTTTGCTTTTATTTGTTCTATTACTCTACCTAGGTTATCGTATGATTGTTCTGTTACTATACCTTTAAAGTCTGTTTTTGAAAGTACTCTTGATACTTTATCATAACTATAGCTTTCACTAGCATTATCAACTGTTCTTGTTACTAATCTATTTAGATTATCATATTGGTTGATTACTACAATTCCCTCTGGTGTTGTTTGACTTATTTGGTTATTGTTTTTATCATAACTAAATAAAAAGCTATTTGATTTTGCATCTGTTTGTTTTACTAACTTATTATTACCATTGTATTGGTATGTTGTTATATTACCATTTCCATCTGTTTTACTTATGATATTTCCTAAGCTATCATAAACTAAAGAAGATGTTGTTTTACCATTTACTTTTATCGATGTTTGTCTATTTAGTTCGTCATAAGTGTATAGTGTAGTTATACCATCTCTTGTTTGACTTACTTTATTTCCTACATTATCGTATGTAAATGTTGTTACAACTTGATTTGTTGTATCTTTTGCTTGGATTGTTTTTACAGGGTTTGAAAGACTATTATATTGTATCTGACTAGTTATACCTTTTGCATCTGTTGTTCTTATAGTTCTTCCTAGATCATCATACTCTTGTATTATTGTATTACCTAGTGCATCTGTTGTAGATATTTTTTCATTAAAGATATTATATGTATAACTTGTCTCTGAACCTTTTGGATCAATAATAGAAACTAATCTATTTAATCCATCATATGTATAGTTAGTCTCTATATTATTATTTAACGATAAAACTTCTCGTTTTTTTGTAATATTTCCACTTATGTCATATACATATTCAACTACATCACCATTTTCATTTACTTTTGATGTAATATTTCCAAACTTATCATAACTATATGTTGATATATTTCCAAGTGTATCTATTTTAGATACTTTTTGATTTAGTCCATTATATACAAATGATGTCTCATATCCTTTTGCGTCTATGACTTTTACAAGATTTGAGTTATTATCATACTCCATATATTGAGTATTGTTTAACCCATCTGTTTGTTCAGTAGGTTTATTTAATAGATTATAATTATATCTTTTAGAATACCCTGATGGTAAAATCTCTTCTATTATATTTCCTACTTCATCATAAACATATTCATATCTATTATTTAAAGGATCTATTTTAGCTACTAGCTGACCTTTTGCATCATAGGCATAAGTTATACTATGGTTATTTGCATCTGTTTTACTTACTAATTGATTTAGTTCATTGTATTGGTTTTGTTCAACTATTATACCATCGATTTTTTTTGTAAGTAAGTTTGAATTATTGTCATAACCATATGTTGTAACGATACCAATAGCATTAGTCTCTTTTACTTTTCTTTGTAATTCATCATATTCTATAGTTGTAACTCTTGGGTTTGCACTATTGCTAGCTTGTACAACTTTTATAATATTATTTAACTCATTGTATTCGTAAGTTGTAGATACCACTTCACCATCTAAACTATAGCTTTCTTTTATTCTATTACCATTATTATCATATTCATAAAACCATGCTAAATCATTTGGCATAGTTTTTTTGATCACTCTTGACGCATTATCATAAACATATAAAGTAACTATATCTTTTGATAAACCACTATCGCTATCTTTTATAATCTGATGTTCATTTAGTAGTTGCCCCATACCATTATACATATAGTGAGTTATATTTTGATTTGGATCTACTTTTAGGACAACTTTATTGATTTCATTATATGTATATTTTGTAACATTATTATTTCTATCAGTATGCTTTGTTTTATTTCCTACTTTATCATATTCGTATTGCTCTATATTACCTAATGGATCAATAACTTCTTTTACTAAAGCACCTGTTACAATATCTTTTGCTACACCATATACATTTTCATACACTGCACCACTTGCCAATATTTTTTTAGTAAGCTTTTTATTTTCATCATATTCAAATACTGTACTATTATCTAGTTCATCTATTTGCTTAACTATTTGATTGTTTTTATTATATTCAAATGTCTTAGTTTGATCTTTTGCATTTATAATACTTATTTTATTACCTATTCCATCATAAGTATATTGAGTACTATTTCCATTTTTATCTATAATTTGAACTAAATTTGTACCAGTACTATCATAGATATTTTGTATATATTGATCTTTTTCATCTATAACTTTAATTCTATTTCCAAAACTATCATACTCATACTTTGTAACATTTAATAAAGGATCGGTTTTTTCGATTAAATTACCCTTAGCATCATATAAATATGTAGTTATATTACCATTTGGATCAGTTTGTTTTATAATCTTATTAAACACACTATCGTACTCATATTGCCACATCTCATCTAGTGCATTAGTTTTAGTAAGTACATTTCTTCTATCATCATAAGTATATGTAGTTTTATTTGCATTTGCATTTGTAGCCACTAATACATTATGATTTTCATCATATTCTTTTATCTCTAAAGTACCATCTTTTTTATCAACTTTTACAACATCACCATTATCATTAAAGAAAACTTTTCTATAGTACCCCTCTTCATTCCAAGTTTCACTATATTTGTTATATCTACTATATTGAAAATTAAAAGTATCACCATTTTTATTAGTATGATGAGACACTTGATCATTTTTATAATAAACAATCTCTAAATAATCACCACTAGGTAATATATATTTACTCATATTATGATTATTTGCACTATTTTCTTGATTTTTTAGATATTCATATTGTGTAATATTTTCCTCTAAATCAGTAAACGATATGAGATCTTTATCATCATATACATAACTTGTACTTCTTCCAAAATCATCACTTACACTTGAAACTTTTCCATTTTCATTATATGATAGATTAAGCTCTCTATTAGCACTATCTTTGATTTTTACAATCTGATATTTATCATTATAAGAAAATAAGATATTATTTGAATTTCTATCAATCTTTTCAATTAAAAGACCATTAGTATCAAATATTATCTGACTTTTATCTTTATTTGAAATAGTATATTTATTATTTTCATATTTTAAAGTATATGTTGCTCCACTAGGATAAGTATAAGTACCATCACCATTTGAAGTAATTGTTGCAAATTTAGCATTATTATCAACATACAGTAAACTACCATCTGTTACTTTTATAATTCTATCCATATGAGACCAAGCCCAACCATATCCAAAGATTCCATTATAATCTAACTGTGACTTATAAGTTCTTTGTATGCTTAGTTTATTATTACTACTTGATTTTATAGCAATATCATCTTTTTCATCTTGATAAAACTCTCCACTTAACATATCTACAGGGTCACCATCTGAGAATATATCACTATAAGTAAAATCTGAAAGATAATCATAAGATATATTTGTATTAGAAATATCATCATTTATATCAGTAAAAGACTGGTTATAAAAATAATCATCAGTAAACGTAGATACATTAGTATAGTCATAAATAGAAGGAACCCACGAACTAAGGCCTCCATTATTACCATTAAAATAATAAGCATCACCATTATCATCAAACTCTAGCCAAGCCTCCATTTTTAGACCTTCATACTCAACTATCTGCACAGGTACTGTTATTTTGGCATTATTATTTTGAAGAGAGTTAATAATTGATTGAATTCTACTATCTGAATATCTATTTGTAGTTTGACTTTCTAAAACCGTTAGATGTCCATTAACAACATCGTCTTTTGTAAGTTTTACAACTGGTATATTTTGTTCATGTGCTATCATTAAAGTTTTAATTGTACTAGCACTTGGAGTACTTTGCCAATCTTCAAAAATCAAACCTTCATTATAAGAACCTGTATACATAAATAAATAACGATTTAATTTAGCAAGTTCACTATCATTGGATAAGGCTTCTGAAGATCCTCTCTTTTTTATTATTGCATTATCTAAACTTGCATCAATATTAATTGAAGGATGAATTAAATACTTCTCATTATCACTAATATCCAAATCATCATAAAAAGTATAGATTCTTGTCACTAAAAACCTATCTGCAGGTGTTTCTCTTTCTATAAAGAGATAATTATCACTTTTTTCCATAGCTTCATATACTCTTAGTCTATATTGAACATTCATGATATAAAGATATCTTCCAAGGTACTCTTCTTTAGTTTCATCACTATTTAATACATCTGTAGAGATATTAGCTAACTCATCTTTTAATCTATTCATATATTTTTCTGAAGCACTAAAAGTATCAAATCCTAAAGTCAATATATTTCCAACCTTTTTTGAAGGTCTAGTTACTACTTGATCACCTTTTTCATGAGCATCTATATACATTTCTCCTGTTTTAAAGCTTGAACTACTTGCTACAATATTACCATCTATTTTTATCACTGCTTTTACATTTGCTTCATTTGCAGGAGTTTTTGATATAAGTCCATAAGTACTTATTATATTTTTATCAGCATCACTATATGGTACAAAATCTACCACTACTCTAGATGATGATATTTCAGATAAGTAAAAAGTATGTTGAAGAACTGTTTCATTTCCACTAGTAGCTCTTTTGATAAAATAATCTATTTTTACCTTATATTCCTCAGGAATTTCTGAATAATAAGTTATACCATTTTCCCCTATAGTAAAATCATTTTCAACTGTTGTTGGTTTACTAAAAGGTAAAATAGAAGAATTTGTCTTTATAGTTTCACTTTTATATACAATATTTTTTAAACTCAAATATGGATATTTTTCATTAAGATAGTTTTGTAGTTTATTTTCAAAAACCTCCATAGTTGTTTGTTGATTTACACTTGTTACATACTCATCAAAGTCCATTTTTAATTCTTCTGGAACATTTTCATCTGGAAATACACTAACACCACTTGTATAACCTCTATTACTAAACCAAGGAACCATCTCTATCCAAACTTTATTTGAACTATTTCCATGTCCTCTATAATTATCAGCAGGTAAAAGTGCTTCAACAAGAACCATATTATTATCTTTATATTTTACATACCTTGCTTCAATATTTGATATACGTAAAAGTGTGATCAACAATGTAGATTGATCCCAAGTATTACCTTTTTTTGTCCAATATGTACTTAATGCATTTTTTCTTGATAGATGATAACTTTCAAATATAATATTTTCATTAACCCAATTAGAAATTTTTACAGGATTATGATCTAGCTCTTGAGCTAATTTTATAAGCTCTGGAGTAAATTTTATCTCTTTTGTTTCTTGTAAATATTCATTTGCAAAAAGATTTGTTACTAAAAAAAAGTTACTAAATATTACAAATAGAGATATTATAAGTTTATTATTTAACCGTTTCATTATTTTACCCCTTTAGTATTTAATACTTCTAAACAAAAAGCTGTTAGATAAGGATCACTACTATAATGACCCATTATATTTTGCTGAGATATAATATATTCAAAAGCTTTACTTAGTTTTGCTTCATCAAGCTCTAAATACAACACTACCCCTAATGTATCTAGCAATCCTTTTCCAAAAGAACCATCAGCTTTTTGAGAATCAGTTATCCAAGTATATTTATCACTTGTTGACTCTAAAACACTGTAAACATTAGCTGAAACAAAGATACTATCTTCTCCAGTTAAAGTCCAACCCCAATGACCACCTTTACTTTTTAGTTGATCAGCATCACCTAAAATAAACTTAACACCAACATATTTTTCAATTCTTGATTTTTCTTTCGATTTTTGAATAGCTTCATAACCTAATAAACTATCATAAACATTAATATAATAACCAGATAATAAAGACCACCCATATATATACCCTTGAGGGAAATTTTCTTCATCATTAGAATAAAAAGATTGTGATATCAACCTAGTAACCTTATCTTGTGTATATAAATCAAAGTTTGCCAATGTAACTATCTGTCTTGATAAATAGTCATTATTATTTGCATACTTCCCTTGAACATATCCTAAAGCTTTACTTACTACATATCTATTTTCATCTTTGTAAGATTTTATAGAATCAAGTACTGAAGTAGTTGCTAAAAGTTTTAAATCCTCATTTGTTCCCCACGAACCATCTTTATTTTGTGTACTAAACAACCAGTTTTTTGCTCTTATTATAGAATCATTAACATCAACTGATTTTACTGTAGGAGTTATTGTCACTGATTTTATATCACTAATTAAACTTTCAATTCCCTGATCATTAACTTTACTTATTACATAATAATAAGTTCCCACTTTTTGAATATCTTTATCTATATAACTATTTGTTGTCACACTTTGAATTAAAAAAGCTTGTGGTGCAAGATATTTTTGTACTTTACTATTTTTTAGTACTTCTAGTTCAGTAGGTGACATCACTTTATATATTTTATATTTACTAACATTAGCACTACTATCCCAAGATAATTCAACTTGATTATCTATATTGTTATATATAGTTGTAAGCCCTACTGTATAATCTTCTATTTCGCTAAATCTATAAATTACACTTTTTATATCTTCTTTATTATTTGCACTATCAACAGCAAAAAATTGTAGATTTGTTGTACTACTTATCTCTATATCTTTTATATGAGATCTTCCAGAGTAAGTATTAGAGTTTCCAATAATTGGAGGATATCCATCAATCGAGTAGTAAATAGTAGCACCTTCATTACATACTAAATCAACTTTTATAGTATTATCATAATACCCAGCTTCTTTACTAGCAACTGTTACAGGAGTACTGACTTTTGCATAAAAAGACAAATCAACACTTTTTTCATAGCCTAAATTGTTTTTTGCTACTACAGTGTATTTATAATTTTTATTTTCATTCGGACTTAAAGCTAAAGATATAGAATTACCTCTAATTATAGCTAGATTAGTTACATCATTACCATCTTCATCATATACTTTTATTGATGTTAGTCCTGTTACATCAGTAAAGGTATAGTTTATTACTACTTGATTTTGATTATCTAACTTAACAACCTGATCATTAATTGGCCATCCACTAATTAATACAGGGACATTATTAATCTTAATACTAAACTCTAATGGTCTACTAGATAAATTAAGAGTAGGATTTCTCAATATTATTGAAAAGTCTTTATACTCTACTGCATCAAGCAAATTTAAAGTGATCGTAGCTTTTTTATTAGCTAAAATATTTACACCAGTATAAATACCATTAACAAATATCTCTTCACCTTCTGTATTACCATTAACCTCTACTTCCATTGTATCACCCAGTGCAAAAGTAGGAGTATCCGTCAATGTAGGTTTTGGTAAAAACTGTATATCAATTAAATTTTTATAATATTCATAAGTTTCTAGTTTTCTTACACTTCCTTGAGCTCCAGCTGTATAAGTTATATAAGGTGTGTTTTCACTATCTATAGCTAAAGAAACAACATCTATACTATCTTCTGAAAAGGATTTTATTCCAACAAATTTCCAACTATTTTCAATAAATCTTTTTACTGCAACTTTATAAGTATCCTCTTTATCAGCATAAATAATATAAGGAATATCATTATCATCTATCACAATTGAAGGATTCCAAGCTTGTAGTTCTGAAATTTTCTGTGTACCAATCTTTTCCCATGTAGTACCATTATACTTTTCAACTACTGCATGTTTTGTATCAGTATCATATGCAGAATAAGCAATATATGGTGTATTTTTACTATCTATAGCTATTGTTGTAAATATTGGTAAAGTATCACTAAATCCTTTTACTCCAATAGTTTCCCATAAATTATCTTTTAATTTTTTAACTGTAGCTTTCAAAGAATTCGCTTCATCCAAATAAACTATATATGGTACATTATTATTATCTATTGCTATTGATAAATAATAAACATTTCCGTCTGAAAGATTCTCATCTCCAACAAACTCCCAAGATGCCCCATTGAATCTTTTTACTTTAGCTTTCCCTAAAGTATCTGCCTCTTTAAAAACAACATATGGTACATTATTATTATCTATTGCTATTGATGTATAATATGCACCAATATCAGAAATAGCATCAGAACCAACATTTTTCCAAACACCATCAATAAATCTTTTTACTACTGCTTTATTCTCATTTCCAGCATCTAAATAAACAACATAAGGAATATTATTATTATCTATTGCCATAGATATAAAATCAACTTCACCAATTGAAAAACCAGAACTACCAACAACTTCCCAAGATGTTCCATTTAATCTCATTACAGACATTTTATTTGAATTTGTAAAGTCTTTATATGCAACATAAGGGATATCATTATTATCTAATTTTATTACAGAACTTTGAGTAATAAAAGGAAGTCCTCCAGATAAATCATATATAGCTCTAAATCTACTATTAGAATTACTAAATTTTGTACTAGAAGCATCATTGATATAACTCCATTGATAAAAGCTATTATCAATATTTGAAAGTACACCACTATCTGTATATTTATCATGAGAACCTAACTGTTTTGTTAACACAATTAAATCATGTGTAATAGTAGGAATATTTGATCTATCTCCAATTGTAAATATCTCTGTAGCATTTTCTTGTCCATCACCATCTACATTATCAGTCCAAAAATCCAACTCACCATCTACGATATGAGTAAAAATAGTATCACCAATTTTTACTTTTTATTATGTTGACTAGGAAGAATATTTATAACAGCTGTTCTATTCTCAAAAGACACTGGTTCTCTTGTAATAGTTACACTTAAGATATCACTTTGATTATTTAATGAATCTTTTAATGTTATATTAAATACTTTATCACCATCTGCTCCACTTGTATCTAGTGAGATATTTACTTTCCCTGTTTGGGCAATTACTTTAGAAGTATCTACATCATTTACAAATACTTTTGTTCCAACTTCTCCGTTCACTTCAACTTCAACTGTATCTTGTGTAGTTGTACTTGGTGTATTTGTTAAGCTTGGTGTTGCTGGTTTTGTGGCATCTTTATTTATAGTTACACTTAAGATATCACTTTGATTATTTAATGAATCTTTTAATGTTATATTAAATACTTTATCACCATCTGCTCCACTTGTATCTAGTGAGATATTTACTTTCCCTGTTTGGGCAATTACTTTAGAAGTATCTACATCATTTACAAATACTTTTGTTCCAACTTCTCCGTTCACTTCAACTTCAACTGTATCTTGTGTAGTTGTACTTGGTGTATTTGTTAAGCTTGGTGTTGCTGGTTTT
>LLEK01000049.1_pt1 | contig 24536 bp, 11 predicted proteins | sample 595821 | NCBI WGS metagenome assembly LLEK01 (sample SAMN02919311, study PRJNA255460) | bioreactor metagenome | biome: chemostat; feature: culture 2011_25.1; material: sediment; isolation source: day79 25degC chemostat 2011 inoculated with Wadden Sea sediment taken from... | place: Germany: Bremen ...
ACAGGCAGACGCGCCGCTTCTCCCGTCTCAAGACATAAGTGATATTGTACAAAAAACGGTCAATAAGGCGGCGATTGATGCCTCTGACAATAATAATTTCAGACATATTCTCCTTCTTCGAAATAAATTTGAAACCCTTGGCGTGTTGGAAATTGTTTCCCCGACCCAAACCATGTCAGCACGCATCACCGCTAAATTCAAAAGCCTGATCCCCGCCCTAGGCCTCATTGTGGCGCTGGTTTTTGTGGTTTCCTATGTCAGTGCTGCCTATCAAAAATCCAGTGTCTGGCTTCAGGAAATTGCCTTTGGCCTAGCCTTTCTCGCTGCCGCTGGCGTTATGGTCGCCACTGTTCTCCCCATCTATTCAGACGGTGTACAATCCAAAACGCGTGCCTTGGCCGATAGTTTGGCCTCACGCCTTGGCATAATTTCTGAATTACAACTGGATTTTAACGATTTTTCCGGCATTGACCGTATGATTGCCGATTATCAGAAATTAAACCCCGATATCAAAACAATCTCAGTCAATTTCAATTCCAAAATCCGTTTCAACACCGACACAGCCAAAATCGGAACCGTCTGGCAACCCGATCCCGAAGCTTATGAACATACCGCGCGCCTAAAAAATGCCGCCAACAGTCAAATTGATGTCAGCGTCGGAATTGCCAAAAAAACTGTTTACCGTGCCATTGTTCAAAATATCAAAAGCTTCATTTCTCTGTTTGTGGCAACCGGATTTATGGCGGTTTTATTTATTCAGCTGTCCGCGACCCTGCAACATAAGGTCCGCGCAATACAAGACCCTCAAGCCCGCCAGCATGATTACGATGATATGATGCTTCAGATGATTAAACCGGTTTATTTGATCGGTGTTTTTGTCGAAACATTGAACGCTTCCTTCTTGCCCCAATACCTCCGTTCCATTCTATCTGGAGAAACTGTTGGGCAAGGGGCTTCCGCTGCAATTTTCGCTGTCTTCTTCGTCTTTTTTGCAGCTGTCCTTGTCCCGGCTGGTAAATTTGCCGAAACACGTGGCGCAAAGCCCTTATTACTGGTCGGCGCCCTTTTATGTGCCGTTGCCCAATTTATGCTAGCAAATGCATTCGGATTAGAAATAGCCCTCATCGCGCGCGCTTTATCCGGTGCCGGACAAGGCATTTTCCTCATTGGCATTCAGTCCTTTATTCTGGAACATTCTACCGGCGGCAAAACAACACAAGGGACCGGTATTATTGTCTATGGCTTTAATGGCGGGATGATTTCCGGTGCAGCGATCGGCTCGCTTCTGTCTGTTTATATGGGCATCAGCGGGGTCTTTTATTGTGCCGCAATCATTGCCATTATCCTGTTTGTTTATGTTTACATGCTGGTTCCGGCGCGAACTGTTACCCCGGAACAGACAGAGGTGGAAACCGATCCTAACACACAAAAACGCCCCGTATTCCAGATATTTCACGATATTTTCAGCTTATTAAAAGACTTGGAATTTATGAAAACGATTTTATTCGTGGGCATTCCGACCAAGGCTATTTTATCCGGTGTCAGTATTTATGCCCTCCCCCTGATTCTGGCTGAATTCGGTTATGAAAACGATAGTATCGGTCAGGTCATCATGTTTTATGCCGCCGGTGTTTTACTGGCGAGCCATTTTGTCTCCAAACTGGTGGATAGGGTGCGCAAAACAGTACTGACCTTATTGATCGGTTGTCTGGTCGGCGGTGTGGGATTGCTCTTGATCGGCCTGCTTGGTAGTGATCTGGATGCATTGGGTCTTGTCTTTGCAAATCGCGAGGCTGTGTTGGTTGTCACCGGTATGTTTATCCTCGGTATCTCCCACGGCTTCATCAATGCCCCGGTTGTTACCCACGTCGTGACCACAGATGGCGTCAATAAAGTCGGCAAGGCCACATCCGTTGCGACTTATCGCTTTATTGAACGGATCGGCCATGTCATTGGCCCGATTGTAGTTGCCGCAATCCTTAGCAGTATGGGTGGTAGCCCCCTTGCCATTATGTATATCGGGGGGGCTATTGTTGTCTTCGGTCTGTTGTTTTCTCTGCCTGTGGGACGCGCCAAACCTGCAAAACCGCAAGGGAGTGTATAATCATGCCTATGTCATCATCCCGGTTCTTCCTTGTTTTATGCCTCGGTATTGTTTTGACCAACACAGCTCTGGCAGCGCCAAAACGTCATATAACCGACTGGCTGAGCCTTGATAGTGAAAAAACAAAACAATGGTCAACACACCTGCGCGCCGATGAACGTTATGTCGACATATCCCCGACCCAAAGCGGAGAAGTTGACAAACGCATCCTTGTTTTAATGGAACGCCCATCTTCTGCCTATGACACCGCCCTGTCACAAATACTGGCTGTTTTTGGCAATAAAAACATCAGATCAACCTTTGAAGTTGTTCGCGTCGGCAAAGACCTGCCCTTCATCGAAACCACGCTAAAAAAGGCCGAAACAGACGGTATTGATATGGTCTACGCCCTTGGATCATCCACGGTTGCCAATGTCTATAAACTTTATAAAAACGGCGCTTTGCCCGTTGTCAGCGTCTGTGCCAAGGATCCTGTTCTGCTTGGACAAATGTCGGGATATGAAACCGGTAGCCAAAATAATTTTGCCTTTACCTCTTTGAACGCTCCTGCAGAAATATTGTTTAAGTATCTGCTTAGCCTTAAACCTGACTTGAAAAATGTCGCCGTTTTATACGCCGAACAAAACACCTCATCTGTTCAAACCCAATATAAACCCATGATCGACCCTGCCCAAAAAATGGGTGTGTCCATCATCGGGGTCGGTGTGAAAGATCGAACCCAAGCCGCAAAAGAACTGCGCACCCTGATCCCCGCTGCAATCGCACAAATGAAAGAAAGCGATCCAGCCTTGCAAAACAGTGTGTTCTGGATTACCGGTTCAACGTCGGTCTTTCAGGAAATCGCCTTAATCAACAGCTATACTAAAAACATTCCGGTTTTAAGCGCGGTCACGGATGTTGTGCAGCCGGGGCTGGACAGTGCCGTCTTATCGATAGGCATCGGTTTTGACACCAACGCCCATCTGGCAGCCATTTACGGACTGGATATCTTATCCGGGCGTCCTGCTGGCGAGTTGCCCGTTGGACTGGTCAGCCCGCCCGATATCGCGATTAATTTCCTAAAAGCCCGCCAAATCAACATGAAAATCCCCTTCGACTTCTTCGAAATTTCCAATTTCATCTACGACCAAAATGGACAACCTGTCCGTATGAGTGGCGAAAAAGTCATGGTTAAAAAATGAGGCTCTTTGCCGGTCCCAATTTGATCAAAATATTGATCCGTGTAATGGTCTCACCATGCACTTTCTTCAATAAGCGATCTGGCAACGAAGCGATAAAGCCTAAACATGAGGCTTTCTGACTTTCCGGAAAACCGAACTAAACCACTGTGGGCAATCGCAGGCACCTTTGTTTCATCAAGCTCCAGAATAACTTTGTAGATGCTTTCATCCGGGTGCAAACCGGCCTCGTCCTGACGCACCGTAATAAGCCCGCCATTCATTGTCGCCAGTTCCTTTTGATGCAATAAACGTGTTGGGAATTTCTCAATTTCAAGGATTTTACAGTCATAACGCAATTTTGGTGCAGCCAGACTATAATATGCACAGCTCGATTGTGTGCTGATACGTTCCATATCGCGCTCAAGAACATAGGCGTTCAGTTTTAACTGTTCAAATGATGTGATCCGTCCAAGGTGTTGACCTACGCCGATCCATTGCCCCGGGCTCAACCCCGTTTCACTATCCAGCCAGACTCCATCATGCGGAGCTTTTAACATCAGGGCTTGTTTGCGTTCATTCAGGATATTTTGCTCGACATCCAATTGGACAAGGTTTGCATAAATACTGTCACTTTGCCCTCTGTAGTCGGCAGAAAGCGCTGTTAATGTCTGTTCATATTCCAGTCTTTTTTTGCGATATATCAAGACCTGTTCTTCTTCTACGAGGTCCGGGTCTTGCAAACGGGTCAGGATCTCGCCTGCTTGAACGGTTTGTCCTTCGTGAACTATTTTATCTTGAAGGATCCCTGAAAACTGGCTGTAAATTTCCGTTGCTTCACCGGCTTTTACAATTGCCGAAGCCGTCACCCCGGTGGACCACGGAATAAAAGCCATCCCAAACAACAGAAAACATCCCGCCAGTCCGATGTATCCCCGTTTTTTCCCTTTAATCTGCTCGCGTAAGCCGTACCAGACTTTCAATTCGTTAAAGACAGGTTTCAGCACAAACCATAAAATTTCAATTACAAACAATAAAATGCCGATTAGCTTGATAAAAAAACTGTAAACCAGAACAGCAATCCCCAAAAACAGCGTCAAACGGTAAATCCACACACCATAAGCAAATAAAATGAGGAAAAGCTGCTTTTTCGGTTTAAATTTTTCCGGCACGGGATGGTTCAGGTTGAATAAAATCTCGCGCATTTTCCAGCGCCCCAAGGCAAAGCTACGTTGATGCAGGTTGGGCATTCCCAGCCAATCGGACATAAGGTAATATCCATCAAAACGCATAAAAGGGCTGATATTGATCAAAAGGGACGAAACCCATGTTGTAGTCGCCGTAACCAATGCCATATCGCGCCATGCCCCATTGGGCAGGAAAGACCACGCCAGTGTAGCAATTGCAGCAAATCCCAGTTCCACACACATTCCTGCGGCCCCGACATTCAAACGCTTGCGCCGCGATTTTATTTTCCATGTTTGATTGGTGTCTGTGTAAAGCATGGGCCATAACACCAAAAACGCCACCCCCATCGCCGGAACGCGACAACCATACAGTTTTGCCGTATAGGCATGCCCCAGTTCATGCCCGATCTTGCTGATACTCAAGGCTATTATAAAATAGACTAATCCCTTAACGGACAACATATCGACAAAACTGGTGATAAAAACATCCCATTGACGCGACACTAAAAACAGACCGGCTGCCAATGAAAAGAGCAAAACATAAAATACGCCCTTGCTATATAAAGGACGCACATATTTTAAGGTTGCCTGTAAAAAACGATCCGGTTTGACCAGCGGAACGCGAAAAAACAGATAATGATGCAATAGCCATAGATACCAAGTTTGTTTTTTCTTTCGCTGTTTGGTCAAGGTTTCAACCGATTTTCCCTGCGACAGACGGACAAGCTGGTTCTGAATTAAAAAAGTGCCAAAACCATCTACAAAATCTTTCGAAACTGTCTGGGAGGTTTCCTTATTCACCTCTTGAGCAATGAGTTCCGCATCTCCAAGATGCCAGCGACACAAAACTTCGAATCCTTTTCTATCCAATTGGAAGAAACGATTGGTCGCAGGATCTTCAATAACCCAGGTCGGTTGTCCGTCATATGCCGGTGCCCCTTCATGTAGATCGAGATCTTCACGCAGTGATTGCCAGCTTGCTGATTGCGTCATTGCCTATATCCCGAAGAACTGCCGGACGACGGCAATCGGACGACGAAAGACCCAATAAAAGACGCTGACACGTTCCCCTTCGATACGGGCAGTCCCCTGTGCCCCCAGACGGGCAACATCTTTGCCCTGTGTGATCGTAGCCACGATACGGTGGGCCATAATGCCGGATGGCAGTTCCTGCGCCTTGAACGAGACACGCTTGATCACACCTTTTATCGGGGATAAGGGACTTGCATTCAAAAACAGTTTCAATTCACTGTCTTTTTTCAATTCAATCGCATCCGCCACTGCGAGCCATGCCTCAATCTCAACTTCATGTTTATCAGCCAGTGAAAGAATTTTTTCGCCGACCTGAACCGGTTTGGCACTCCATTCCTGTGCATCATCCAAAATAACCGTAGCAGCATGCGGCGCGTGGATATGTGCCCGTTCCATCATATTGGACAGGCGTTTTAAATTTGCCTGCTGTTCCTTGATTTGTGCCGCCAGAATAACCAACTTCGCCTTGCCTTTGGGATCGATCAGCGCCAAACGGGTGGTCTGTCGATATTCAGAACGCAGACCATCCAGTTTTTTCAGGGCAATTCGTTTTTATTTTCAAGGTCTGTTATATCCATCTGGACCAAGGATGTCCCTTCTGTGACATCCTGATTAGGGTGAACATTAACCGCTTCTACAATACCGTTCATCGGTGCCCGAATGACCACGGGGTCTTTTGCAATGATTTCCGCCTCTGCCAGAACATTGAGATGAACCGGAAAAAACAGAACAGCGACACAACCGATCAACGCCGCGATTTTAACTTTGCGTGGTATATGTTCTATCCACTTTTTTCGTGGTAGCGGCATAAAATACGACCAGCAATAAGCACATGCCCCCATTAAATGTTGCAATAGGGAAATTTCCGCCGTCGTCCAATTCTGATCACGCGACAACAACAAAGTTCCATAAAATCGACCTTGCGCCGTTTTAATCGGTAACAACAAAACATAATTTGCCAACCAATCAGCGGCATCACCGTCAAGCTCATGGCTTGGTTTACAAAGCGGTGCGTCTAATTCGTCTTCTACTTGTTGTTCAAGCCATTGCACAAAGGGGGTATTGCGATCCACATTGGCGACACCGGATAAAGACACGACCTTATTATGTGCATCAAACAAAGCCGCCTGTCGATAAGGGCTCAGGCTGTGAGGTTCGTTAACGAGGAAGTAAAATAACGCGTTAACATCTTCACATGCCCGTGTCTGTGCCTCCAAAGACAATAAAACGGATAAGGGGTTTTCTGCGGCCTGTGTCATCTCATGGAAGGTCCTGTAGCTGGATATAGCCACTCATTCCCACGATAAGTTCCGGGTGAATGTCATCAAAGCGACCAATCATCGTCACCGTGCGACTGACTGGATCAACCACACCACCGGGACGGATAATTTTGGCCCCGTAACTTTCTTGGGTTTCCCCAACTTTAAACTGAAAGGGGCTGCCCTTTGTCAGTTTCGCAATCCAATGGGACGGCACGATAAATTCAATTTCCATATGGCCGGTTTCGATAATATCAATAATGGCCTGACCGGTTTGGACAAATTCAAACTCCCCGGCTTTTTGCATAACGACCCGCCCGGTGTAAGGAGCCTGCAATTCACATTTTTCAAGCTTGGTTTGTATGGCTTTGACCTCGGCGCGGGCCTCCGCCATTTTTGCAGTAGCGAGATCCAGTTCCAGTTGCCCCCCCGATTGCAATGTCATCAAACGTTTCTCAGAAGCATATTTCTTGCGTGCCCCGTCCAGAACCGCACGCGCTTTATCTTGTTGCGCCATAAGTAGGCTGCAATCGAATTTAATGAGAATATCGCCCTTTTCAAAATTTTCCCCGTCCCGAAAAGGAATTACCTCAATCTTTGCCGGGAATTCACTGGACAGGGTTGCCCTGTTACGACTGCGAATATGGCCATACACACTATCGCCATCCAACGCCTGAAGTTCTTCCTCACCCAATAATGCAGGTTCCTGCCCCCGTAAAGAGGCAGGAACTAACAAAACCATGATGAAAGAAAACAGGATCAGGATTGAAGAGCTTGAAGCTTTTTGCATTCTAGCTTGCCTTGCATCAGATATATTTTATGTATCCACCCCACCCGGTTAAGTCCATCTTCGTCTTTACCGGACAGTTCAACCCAACTGTCTTTTTCCACATCTGTTTTCAACGAACCGCAAGCCAGTTTTAAATTATAAACCGGCGGTGTCCCTGGCCCGTTATTCAATTTAAATTCGACATAAAGCGGTTTTGTCTTAATCACTTTTTCAACGGGTTTAACTGGGTTGCTTTTTTCCGCACCGCGTTTTTCTGTCTCGGCAGTCGGTGTTTTCTTTACAGGAGTTGATATTGGCGTTTCCGCTTGTGCCTTTACCTGACTTTCCCCCGTATCTGTCATTTGTTGATCAACAAGTTTTTCGACTTGTTCAGCCGAATTCGCAACTTCGGTTTCCGGTGCGTTTCTCTTTTCTTCCTGCACAACAATCTTGTGCATCGACTGAACTGTGGCTGTAATCGCCTTGCCTGTACGCCAATCACTCATGGCTTGCGCAACAGCTTGGCTCAGACTAGGCACATTATCAGCCTGTGTTCCTTGGGGCACAATGCCGATCCCCAATGTGGAATGAATCTGCCCGATCGAAGCCATTACATCGGCATAGGCCTGATAACGCATCAATTCAGATGCAATGGTCGCCGTTTCCTGAGAAATCCGATCCAGAACCCCTTGGCTGGTATTGTTCTGGCGCTTGGATAAATGGAATGTCAGACGTTTATCCACATTATAAAGTTTGTTTAACTGTTCAAACTTTTGGACGGCGCTGTAATACTGGCGATCCGCTACATGAACCTGTGCCAGAACCGCCATACGCAGGGCTAATCGCTGCACTTCCGCCAGTCTTTCATTTGCTTCGGAAAATTTCATACGCGCGGGTAATTTGAAGACATTGAAAATATTCCAACTGATCGCCGTGCTGAATTCATACCAACGGTTTTCGTCCAGATACGAATTGTCATCATAATTACGCCCGTAATCCAGATTAATTCCCGGCAAGAGGGACAAAAGTGACTTTTTGGTTTCATCCAGTGAAATACGCGTTAAATACATTTTTTCGCGCAAATCGGGATTGTTATGAAACGCCAACAGTTCCATATCCGCGACCGACGCTTCCCATTTAGGAACATCAAGGGTCTCTTCCGCGGGCAGTGCGACACGAAATGAAGTATTGGGTGCAACGTTGATCAAAGCCGCCAATTCAAATTTGGCCGTGGCGAGTTCTTGATTAACCGTTTCCAACTGCCGCAAATTTTGCAGCAATCGTTTTTGATAACGCAATGATTCTTCAGGCGCACGCAAACGTTCCAATTCAACCCGTTCAGCCTGTGCCAAAGCACGTTTGGCATTGGTGATCGTCATTTTTTACGCGAGTTTCGAGTTTCTGCGCTGCCACCATGCGCCAATAGGCACGCTGCACTTCCTTAACCAGATTATGAATAACCTTACGGCGACGTTCTTCCGCAATCAAAGCACGATTGCCATTCTGTTTTGCATTGAAATAACCGACACCAAAATCCAGCATATTCCAACCCATTGTCAAATCAGTTGTTACCATGCCTTTGTCCGCAGAATAGGAATAAGCGCCCGGCGGCGTGCTTGAACCGACATCCTGACTGTTGGTCGCATTATATTCAGAACGGTGTGAATAACCGGCATTCGCTGTCAAAGTGGGCAGAAGTTCATATTTTTCCAAATCAGCTTGCGAACAGACAGCTGTTCCATCTGTCGTGCCTTGTGATCCAGATTATACATCAAGGCGCGTGCAACAGCATCTGAAAGCGTCAATTCCCCATTGATTGCTTCATTATCGCCAAACATTTTTTGTAAATCCTGTTCAGCGCTTATTGTTGTATCTTCATTTGTCAGCGGTTCCGACGTCAAGGAACAGGCTGATAGAAAAGCGACCATCGAAGCCGTTGCCAGAAGCTTTGTTTTATGTATTTGCATATCGCTAGTATTCTCCCCTAAGAGCTTATGCCTGTTTCATTTTTAAAATTTGTTCATTTGCAGATTGAAGCTGACGTGCTTCATTCTTCATTCCCAATGCACCAGCCTGCGCCAGTTGGGATGTAAAGCTGGAACGTCCTGACGGTTGCAACACCGCCTGTCCTTGCCCCGTTGCAGATAAAGGTGTTCCTGATGCCCCCTCATCTAGACCATCATTTTCCAAAGGCGTATCGTTCACCGGGGCGAAGATGGAACGCCCATCAAACCCATTGCCCAAATCACCGATACCCCCTGTGTCAACGTTACCAAACCCGACACCTGACGATAGACCACCATTGCCCACGCCCGTATCATTTACACCCCCCGGCCCAAAGGAAGGCGACGGATCATTTGTTATCTGACGAACGATTGTGCGGAACCCGTCCCTGCCCAATCCATTTGTCCCATCGGAACCAATAAATGTACGGGTACCGTCTGCCCCCAATGTACCTTGTTGCGCTGTATTTGAAATAAAGGTTTGTGTACCTTCACCGCCCACTCCATTGAGGCCAGCAGCAACCTGTCCGACAACAACCGGGTCGGTGTTGATCCCAACTGGGGGAATGTTATCCTGTTTTGTATTTTCACCTGTAGCCGGTGGTTGCGGATTAACCTGAGTTTTATGAATATCGATAAAGACGGATTTCGATGTACTTGCATAATCAAAACCATCTGAGCCGATCCAGCGGAAACTGTCACTGCCCCCCTTTGAAGGGAAATAAGTCAACAAGCCTATATTAGAAATGCTGATTTCATCACCGACTTTGACCGCTTCCCCTTTAAAATAAAGGCCTCCTGTTGTTGGCAAACCGACAATTTTAATGGTTTGGATCGTTCCTCCTTCAACGTCGGAAAACGCCGCTGAGAAATCCTCGGCGGTGAAATTAAGTCTTTCCCCAAATTCCATTTTCTTTTGAATATCTTGAAGGATGGGTAAATCATTCACCGACGTAATAACCGTTTTGACCTGAACCGAAGATGAAGCAACGGCAGAAGTCTGTCCATCGCTTGTCGTATCAAATGTCTGACGGTTTGTCCCGCTTGTGAAGGTTAGACTGGCGGAATTATCAACGGCATGAACGTGTAAACGTCCGGCTTCTCCATTAAAGTTTGCAGCTGGTACAAAACGTATCTTACCGGACGCATCCAGAAGCAAACCGGCGCCTGCCGACACTGTCCCCACGTTATTCCAGCTCAATCCGTTATCTGTAGAATATTGCCATAGGCCTTCCGCAGTAGAATTCGCGTCATTTCCGGTGATGACAATGCCGCTCAGGCTTGAAGATGGATCAATATCGCTGAACAGCGTTGAGAACAAGGATGTAACCGTTGCCCCGTCCGGGTTGCTTGCATCTTCCAACACAGCCCCCAAGACGGCCTTATCGGTAAAGTCGGGGCATCATTGGTATTTTTGACCGTAATCGATAGACTATCAGATGTGCTTTTCGCACCACCACTGCCTACCCCCCCTTGATCGTTTGTTGACAGGGACAGGGTCGCCGTACCGTTAAAGTTTGCAGTTGGCGTAAACTTCATACCGTCAAGAGCACTATTGACCGCAGCAACAGTGCCGGTAAATGTCATTGTGCTATCAGATGTACCGTCACCTGTACTAAAGGTCAGACCCGTTGTTTGCTTCAACGACAGAAGACCGTTTGTAATGCTCAAGGTTACTTGAACATTATTACCCGCAACATCCACATCCGAGATGGAAATCAAATTGGAATTGGCCGTACTAAAGGTCAGGACGCTATCCTCATTCACCGATACAGAAGACGGCAGGGAATGCACAGGGGCATCATTAACAGCCTGAACACTCGTCCCCAACGACACAGTCGTCGCCCCAACATGGGATGTCGCATTGTCTGTCGTTGTATTGAATGTCTGACGCGTACTTGCGGTCGTGAAGATCGTGTTGGTTGACGTATCAACCGCATACACATTAAGCGCACCCGGGGTTCCGTTATAGTCTTGTGCCGGTTTAAAACGCAATTTGCTTGTTGCATTCAGCAGCAATGCCGCATTATCGGATACGGTTCCAACATTCGCCCATGTTGTGCCGCCATCCGTGGAATATTGCCATATCCCTTGTGCAGATGTCGACGCATCCGAACCAATTGCAATACCGGACAGGAAGTCATCCGCGTCAGCATCTTGAAACAGATTGTCAATAATGGCGTTTATTTGCACCCCATCGGGATTGGATAAATCTTCGTTCACCGCGCTTAATGTCGCGTCACCTGTTAGGGTTGGGGCGTCATTCACGCTACGTATGGAAATAGCGATGATGTCTTTATCAACACCAACATCACCTGCGCCATTATTCCCTTGGTCCGAAGTTGTCAGCACAATCTGGGCAGAGCCGGAATAATTAGTCGTCGGGGTGAAGATCATACCGTCAAGCGCGCTATTTATCGCACTGCGGGTCCCTGTAAATGTCATTGTTGTATCGGAGGTACCGTCCCCTGTATTGAAGGTCAGCCCGGTTGTCCCCGATAAGGACAATGTCCCATTTTCAACCGACAGCGTTACCGACATAGCATCATTTGCCGCATCCACATCATTGATGGAAACCAGATTACCATTGGCGGCGTTAAATGTAATCGCAGTATCTTCCTGTGTAATCTGCCCTGTCGATACGGAATTAACCGGCTTGTCATTGATCGCATTCAGCTTGATGGTAAAGGTTTGACTGACCGACTGGTTTGCACCGCCATTGGCCGTATCACCATTGTCGGAAACAAAAACCGTTACCGTTGCTGTCCCATTGGCATTGGCAGCTGGGGTGTAAGTCAAATTCCCGTTTGCATCAATCGCAGGCTGAACGCTAAACAATGAATTATTGTTATTGGTTACGGTGAAACTGATCGTCTGGTCACTTTCGTTATCCGTCCCTTTATCAATATCACTTGCCCATCCGGTAACGGTGACCACATCGCTGTCTTCATCAACAACCTGGTCTGCCCCTTTGGTAAAGCCCGGTGCGTCATTTACCGCTGTGACTGTAATGGTAAAGGTTTGCGTCGTCGATTTATAGACCCCGCCGTTTTCAGTCCCGCCGTTATCTTTGATATAAACGGTCACTGTTGCCGTGCCGTTGGCATTATCGGCAGGGGTATAGGTCAATTGACCGTTTGCATCAATGCTCGGCTGTTTATCAAACAATGTATTATTATCATTACCGACAACAAAGCTGATTGATTGACCATTTTCGTTATCTACCCCTTTTGACAGATTGGTGGCCCAATTTGCCACGGTCTGCGCACCGGCGTCTTCTAGAACGGTCTGGTTTGCCCCTTTGACAAAGCTGGGCGCATCGTTGACAGCACTGATATTGATTGCAAATTTAAATTGTTTTGTTGTGGCGTTATCGGAACTATCTGTAACAGTAAATTCGAACCCATCAATACCGTTGGCATCACCTGTCGGGGCGAAACTGATCCGCCCGGCATCAATATCGGCCTGTGTAAAGGTATCATTCAAGCCCAGTGCCGTTTCGTTATTTGACAACGCCCCCTTTGTCGGAGCCGATTTGATGGTGTAAACCAGCTGACTTTTATCGGACACATCCACATCACTTGCACGTAACATGGAAGATGTCAGGGTTGTTGCCCCTGCATCTTCTTTAATATTCAAACCGGACGCAGCTTCTATTTTCGTTTCATCAGCTTCCGGATTTACAATAATGGTAAAGGATTTGGTTTCTGACTGGGCAACCCCGCCATTTGCCGTTGTACCGTCATCGGTAATATACCCTGTCACCGTCGCCATACCATTGGCATTTGCCGCCAAGGTAAAGACCAGATCACCATTTGCATTGATGGTCGGTTGTGATGAGAACAAGGCCGCATTATCAACGTTAAGCGTGATGCTCTGAATGCTTTGGCCGCTTTCGTTAGACGGTCCAAAGCTGAGATTAGAGGCAAAGCTGGTTCTTGTGATTGTACCCGCATCTTCGTTCACGACCACCCCGTCCCCAATATCAAAGGACGGTCTGTCGTTAACGGCTGTCACTGTAATATTAAACGTCTGAAGGGCAGATTGGTTCACACCGTTATTATCGGTATTACCGCTATCTTTGACATAAACACTGACCACAGCCGTCCCAAACTGGTCTTGCGCCGGTGTGAAAGACAGATTTCCAGAACTATCAATATAGGGTTGTTCGGCAAACAGATCGTTATTGTTGTTGCTGAGTGTAAAGCTGAGTTCCTGTGAATTTTCATCACTGCCCCCGCCTGCTACAAGCGAGGTCGCCCAGCCATTCACCGTAGTTTTACCGGCATCTTCCAGAACAGTCTGGTCCGCCCCTTTGGTAAAGCCCGGTGCATCATTTACATCACCAATCGAGATATTAAAGGTCGATGCCGCCAGCGTTGTCGCCCCGTCACTGACACTGAAGGAAAAAGAGTCACCGCCATTTTTATTTGCACCCGGTGCAAATTTAACAAGGCCCGACGCCAAATCAGCTTGTGTGAAGGTGTCATTTGTATTCAACGTAACACCGTTTTTGGTCAACACCCCTTTGGTAACATTTGATGTGATTTTATATGTGATTGAAGCCGCACTGGTATCCTGATCCGATACATTCAACATGGATGTTGTCAGGGGCGTTGCCGCAGCATCTTCTAACACGCTTAGACCTTTATTTGTCTCGATGATTGGCGCATCGTTCACCCCAACCACTTTCACCGTTACGTCAGCATTGGCGCTGCTCGCCCCATCACCATCGCTTAAGACAAAACGAACTGTTCGATCACTTGTCGTCGGGGCAACTGTATCACTGTTGGCGTAAGTCACATTGCGCATAACATTGCTGACAACAGTGGATGTGACGTTTGCGTTAAACGTAATGACAAGGGCCGATGTTCCTGTTCCCCCTGCGATCGTACCGATTTCGGTTCCGCTGTAAGTCAGTGTCGTACCGGACACGCCGATTAGCCCCGCGCCCGTCCCCTGATTAAGGATCGACAGGATATCTTCGGCGCTATCCCCACCGGAAACGATACTGACGGTCAACGTGCCGCCATTAAAATTAGAAGAGTCCACATCTGCAACAGACAAAGCGTTCGCTCCATCTATCAGAATGATGGTGTCACTATCTTCGGTAAAGGTGACGCTGTCACCATTCAGGTTCGACACCGTCGGTGCATCATTTATCGGCACAACGGTAATATTAAACGTCCCGGTTTGCGCAGTCGCCCCGTTTTCACCACCATCTGCCAGACTGAAACCAAAGCTATCCGACGTGGCTTCCCCACCGTCATGTACATAGCGCACTTTATTATTGGCAAGATCGCTTTGTGTAAAGCTGTTGATCGCAACACCGGGGTTTGTTGACAATTCCAAACGACCATGCGCCAAGGCACTGGTGAGCGTATAGGTCAACCCTGTCGCATTATCATCAACATCGCTTGCATTCAGCATATCCGTTGTCAAGGTTTTGGTTGCGCCTTCGTCCAACGAGGTCGCGACGTTTTTCGTTATTTCCGGCGCGTCGTTCACATTGCTGAGTGAAATGTTAAATGTCTGATTCGTTAGCGCACTAACACCGTCTTCACCGCCATCGGCGAGATTGAACTTGAAGCTATCGCTCAGATTTTCCGAACCGTTATGGGTATATTTCAAACGATTGTTATCGATATCGTCCTGGGTAAAGCTTTCCCCACTGACTAGTTTTTCGGCATCCCCATCGACAACACCATTGTTATTACTGTCAATAAACAGCGTCCCTTGGGTCACGTCCGAAGATAACGTGTAAGTCACACCCACCCCCGCATCATCAGGGTCGCCTTCGTTCAACTTTGTATTATCAATCGTAATCGTCGCGCCTTCATTACCGTTCAAAGTATTGTTTGCCTGAAGTGCGGGTGCGTCATTCACCGCCTTAATCGTAATCGTGCTTGTCCCGGACCCGGTTTCCCCATCGGCGTTTCGTGCAGCCCAAGTCAGGTTACGTGCACTGGTGGTCGGATTGTCTGAGCTGTTCTGGAAAGTGACCAGACGCGCAATCCGACTGAGTGTTTGATCATTCAAAGTCGGTTTTGAAACATTCAGTTGCAGATTATCCACATAAAGGGTTGCACCGACACCACCGCCGCCAGACCCGTCGTACGTACCGGAAACAAACTGGAACTTATATAAACCCGATGCAGCAAAGGTGGAGGTTTCCGTTACCCAGGCACTCTGAATATCCCCACGTTGGCCAAACAGGCGGGTGGAGGTATCGTCTGCGGTGTTAAATTCACCATCATTCCCGGCACCGACTAAAAAGCCAAATACTTCAAAATCATCACTGCCGCCAACGGCCTTCCAATCCACGTTTAAGGTGCCACCTTGGCTAGCATAAAACACATTACTGGTGACATAAGGACCATGCAGGGAATAATTTCCATCTTTCTGGACTGTATTGGTGAGTGCTGTACTGCCGGAAATCGTCAGTTTCATCGAACTGTTTCCCGCAGACGCATAATCTGTAGAAACTGAGACGGAGGAACTGGAGCTATTGTAACTGCTGCCTGTTGTATTGGTCGTGCCTGTGCCGCTACCAGCACTGTTGCCGCCATTGCCGCCGCCAACATAGGAATAATTGATGGTGGTTCCGTTCAGCCCGCTATATTCTTCGTTTGTAACGGTCCAACCATCAAGGTTGGTTTCAAATGTGGTATTTGCGATTTCCGAAGACAGGTTAATGCGAAGTTTTTTACCATTGGTCCCGTCAAATGTTTCATCAACAGTCCCGATAATGTCGCGCCCACTGCCATTGCCTTGATAAACCGTATCCCCGACGATGGAAATTGCGCCGCTTGCATTAACATCGCTTTCACTGGAAAGGGCAAGCGTATCGGCATTGGTACTTGAAGACAGATCAAATTCCACATAGCCGCCAACATAACTATTGTCACCGCTGAATGTGATATCATTGTCAATAATTGTAGCTGATTGCTGTTCCGTAACGTTCAGATCCGATTGATCCTGGACAATGGGCTTTCCATTAATCCCGGTATCCACCACGACACCCGTTGCCGAAACAACAGATGTTTCGTCATCCCCGGTTGTGTCAAACGTTTGGCGTGTCCCACCGCTTGTAAAGTTCAAGGTATTGGTTGTTTCAACAGCATGCACTGTTAAACCGCCGACAACCCCGCCGACAAAGGAATTATTGGGCACAAAACGCAATGTTGCTGTTTTATCCAGAACCAGACCAGATGCCGCGGAAACGGCACCAATATCGAACCAGTTATTCCCATCTGTGCTATATTGCCATATCCCTTGCGCAGATGTTGCGGCATTACCAACAATAACAACACCGCCAAAAGCCGTATTTTCCTCATCGCTATATTTAGACGACAGCAAACTTGCAACGGTTTCCCCCGTGGGTGATGCAACATTTGCATCAATCGCGGATAAAGAGGCCCCTTCCCCAAAGGTTGGTGCGGCATTTGCCTTAAGCACATTGAGCGTGCGTGTTTCAACGCTTTGATTTGAATATTGATCGTTTAAGGTAAAGGAAACAGTTCGCGCTGCCTCGCTCGGATCGGAAGATGTATTGTTGAATTTAATTGCCCGCACCACATCCTGCACCAATGCCGTTGTCGCATTGGCATTAAAGGTAATGGTTAAACCGGTTACACCGCTGACTGTCCCTTCACTGGCGCTCAACGTTCCGATTATAGTCGTACCGTTTAACAGATTGACCCCGTCTGTATGGATCCCCCCCGTTATATCGGGGATGGACAGCACATCATTTGCCGTACCGTTTGCACTAATCTGAACCTTAAGCGTTCCGCCGTTCCAATCGGTTGACCCTTCATTGACAATAACAGACCCTCCTGACGCGAGGGTGATTGCCGCATCACCTTCGGTATAGGAAAGCGCACTATCACCAATAGAAACAACAGGTTCGTTATTGATTTTGGTGACATTTACCATGCGCGTATCGCTGGTGCTGGCGTTATTTTTATCCGTGGCTGTAATGGTAATTGTGCGTGGTGCAGATGATGGATCACGTGAGATGCTGCTGTAACTAATCGCTTGAAGCGCATGCTGAACCAGTGCATTTGTGGCATTGGCGTTAAATGTAATCAGCAAGGCTGTTGCACCACTTACCGTCCCCTCACTCGCACTCAGTGTGCCGATCACCGTTGTACCGTAACGTAAATTCGTTCCGTCCGTATTGATCCCATCGGCAACATCCGGGATCGAAAGAAGATCACTAGCTTCTGCATTGGCACTTATCTGAATTTTCAGCGTACCACCATTCCAATCCGAACTACCGTCACTATCACTCAGCGTACCTGTTGATGCGATTTTAACCGCATTGGACAATTCCGTATATGACGTTGCTGTATCATCAACCGATAAGGCCGGTGCAGCATTGGCAACAGGACCATTGGCCCCCACGGTCAGAATAAAAGATGTCGAGGAATGCACACTATCTTGACCAACAGATGATGTTTGCTCGGTTGGGTCAGCGTCAAAAGCACCTGAAACAACACCGGTAAGATAGCTGGTGCCATCGGCGGCAACATCAAAATTCATATTAAAGAATCTACCGTAATCCTCCATATAATATAAATCATGATAATAATCATCATAACCATAAGGCCCTATGTCATAGTAATAAAATTGTTCTTTTTCCGTTACCCCCTTGAACTGAGCATCCCAGACATAATTGCCAGATGTATCCAGTTTAAGAACGAGTGCCAGCGGATATTCTCCGCTCGAAACAGTTTTATTTGTTGTATCAGGCGATATTTTAACTGTATTTCCATTCGACAGAATTACTGAAACATATAAATTCCCCGACGCATCGTTTCCGATCATTAAATTATTGGGAGAAATATAGGTGCTACTAGCTTCTTCTATTAATCTTGTCGTCCAAAGGGTCGTACCGTCACTGCCATATTTGACAAGGGCAAAAACCTCTTCTGTACCATAGGAAACCGTTTTGTCGTTTCCAAAATCAATATCTCTGTTTTCATTACTTCCTGAGATGTAATCGATAATAACAACATCATCATTGTTATCCACCGTAAACGAACCCAATTGAACGCCGCTGTCTTTGTTAAAGACTTTATGCCAAAGAAGCTTGCCGTTTGCATCATAACTGGCAAGCAGGTTATTCGTATAAATATACTGGTCGGCAACAATTGTTGTATCAGTATTGCCTGGATCAATGTTAAGCGTTCCCTCGACTTCCCCTGTCAAAATGACACCACCGCTGGACGTCGTTTCAATCTGCGAGATTTCAACCTCTTCATCTGAACTAAAGACTTTGTGGAATAAAAGGTCGCCGTTGCTACTAAATTTCGCCAGAATTCCGCTATCATCTGCCACATCCACATAGACTGGTGACGTGGCCGTACCCAGATTTACCTTCCCTTCCAACGTTGCCGCAAACCAGAAAGTTCCATCCGCCGCAACCTTGACCATTCCGTTATCCAAAGAGGAACTGTATTGGTAAGCTTGACTCTCCATCACATCAAAGACTTTTGACCAAGCTAGATTACCAGAATCATCCAGTTTAATGATGTGGATACCGCCCTGATACCCCTTGGCGTCTTCCGATAAATTTGCAACTCCGTCATTGGGATCACTATCAACAGTACCGTTTAAATAGCCAGACAAGTAAATATTGCCGGATCCGTCGAGATCCATCGTTTCGAGGGTAAACCGTTTTGATCCTGTAAAAGACTTGGCCCAAAGGAAGTTACCATCCACATCAAATTTTTGAATAGCAGTGCTTGTCTTCGAGGTATCCCCATGATTATCAACACCATCGGTGGGATCCAAATCTTGCACGCCATAAACTCTTGGAATCAATACATATTTATTGCCGTCATTATCTGTAAGGACCGTCTCATAACTTATATAACTATAGGTATAGTCCTGCCCTACGCTTAAATCGTTGGTAAATGCCTCCAGATCATTCATATCCAGTGCTGTCGAGGCTCCAATTTCTCCCTTCTGGACCTCCAACTCCCAATCACCGGAGCCCCCCGTGGTATCGTCAGAAGCCGCAACATCTGCACCACTTAAGTCAGCCAATGTTTCGACAAAAGCTGCCCCTTGACCATCTGCACCAACGTCACACCCATATAACAAAATATCGCCTGTTTCAGACAGGCTATCTCCGATCCGTCCAAGGGCCGACGTATTCGCAACCAGCCCGCTCGTATCAATAATTGTATCACCTAGTGCAATAAAACCGGTACCACCATGCGATAGAATGTGGATTGTATCCAGCCCCTGTTTGCCTGACAGAAGAGTAGCAATATCGTTTAAGCTCGCATTTTCACCCAGCACAATGACATCGGCATTTTCATCCACATTGGTCAACAGGGATTGATAATCCTGTATGCGAGGGTCGACGATAACAACTTCCTTGCGCGGTTCTTGTATAGCCGCGGGGCTGACATCATCGTGATCAGCGCTATCGGTTGCATCGGCAACATCCGCCACAGCGGCCCCGTCAAACATAATGCGTTGTTCCAGCGCAAAAATACCTTGCCCATCAGACATTATTCTTCCCTCGCCCATTTCAAATCTAAGCCAAATTATTGATGTTCTTTAATTTCTCTAACAACGCGGAAACCGACCGCATTAGATCGCAGATCTATACTGGCGTTATAACGGAACGATACACTCGCCCCCTGACTGACCAGATCCCATGCCCCACCACGCAAGACACGATTACAGGTGTTTTGGCCATTTTTAAAAGGAGCGGGGTAAGAACGGTGGGTTTTGTATGTATTTTTTGCATAACAATCCTCAACCCATTCCCAAACATTGCCAACCGTATCGAACAACCCGAACGGGTTGGCCCGAAACGTCCCGGCAGGTGCGGTTTTTTTGCCATCAAATCGTGATTGGCAATTGGCACAATTGGCCTGATTTACACCGACGTCATCACCCCACCAGTAATCCCCTGTCGTACCGGCGCGTGCAACATATTCCCATTCTGCTTCACTGGGCAATCGATAGGTCTGTCCGGTTTTCTGCGACAGCCATTTCACATATTCCTGCGCATCTTTCCAGCTCACATAAATAACCGGTCGGTTCGCACGGCCCCATTCCAGATCATCGGGGTTATACCCATCACATCCCCCGTCCGCAACGCAAGCATCCCATTGGGCGAAGGTGATTTCACTATTGGAAACGCCAAACTCATAATCAATTTTAATGCGGCGCAACGGAGCGTCACCATTAAGACCACCCGTCTTATTCCCCATGACAAATTCCCCTGCCCCAACAACAACCAGTTCCGGGCAAGTCGGGCAATCTTTGATGCGATCACCGGGCAGATTCATTTCAATAGATTTAGGGGCCGCCGGGACTTTTTCTGCTTTAACAGGCGGGGTCTGCGTTCTAATTTTCTGCAAAGAAACGCTGTATGTATTTGCACCACATGGTGTCACGGCAATACGCCCACCAGCCGGATGATACCCTTTTTTGCGCACAGACAACTCGTGCCCACCGACCGTTGCACTTAAATTTTGCAAAGAACCGGAAAGGGCTTTGCCGTTCAGACTGACTTCTGCATCCTTCGGCTTGATATTCAAGCTAAACTGCCCGATCATCCCACCTTGTGTAGAAAGGTCCAGAAGGTTCTGTCCTTTCTTGAGCAGAACATTTTTACTTACAGTCTTTGTATTGGGGCGCAGATGATTGACTTTAAGCCAGCCATCCCGATTAAAGGCGGGAAATTCGACACATTGAACCTGACCTTGCGGCCCATCCAACATAATCACAAGTTTCGATTTAGTCGTTTCTGCCTCTTTTGCCCCGCCTGCATGTGCAACATTAATCAGGTTCGCCACACCTAAAACACAACACAATCCCCACAAAACCCAATTTTTCATTCCAGGCCCTACACATTTAATCGATTCAAATTGATACTCTTAAGAACTACCACAAAAACAGCTTTCTTTAGAAGCGGAGTATTCTTACAAATTCTTACACATAAGCGCTTCTTAAAGTTGTTTAAGATTTTGTTTTTATTTAGAATTATATGAAAGCTATCAATTATTAATTATTGATAAGCCTACTTATTCAGAATACCTTCTCATTCAACGTATTTTTATTATAAAAACAGATCAATGTGCGTTTGCAACACCCGTAAAATGAAATTAACTGTATGCTCGATATTAGAACTCTTACGGTCGTTTTAGGCGCCGTTTACACCATATCCGCCGTTATGGTCTATTTTGCCTATCGCCAAAATAAACAAATCGATGGCCCACGCGAATGGTCTGTGGGTTTAATGTTTTTTGCGTGCGGTTTTTTATTGCTTCTTTTACGCGGGATGATCGCTCCCTTTGCCTCCATCGTAATCGCAAATTCCCTGATTGCGATTGGAAACGCCGTTCTATTTTTGGGTATTCAAAAATATCTAGGCCTAAAACCCAACTACAAATTGGCTATTGCCATTAATGTTATTCTATTTGTCGCTTTTCTTTTTTTGTATGATGACAACCGCAACCTAAATACCCGCATCCATCTTATAACCATAATCAATCTTATCTTTTTTTTAGGCTCGGGGTTTCTTTTACTTCAACGTTTTGCACAAACAAAAAGCAGTGCCTATCTGTTAGCAGGTGGTGGTTTTTTATTTGATGGCAGCAATTTGCTGCTCCGTAGTATCTGGATGATTGTCAAAAATGAAAATGTCACCTATTTGATGAATAACAGCACATCAACTGCTTTTCTTTTCCTTTCTATCAGCATGGGGCATATTTTAATTACCGTCGGACTTTTGATGTTAATTTCCGAACGCCTACAAGAAAACCTCGCTTCTGCACTGAAAAGTGAGAAACAAGCCCGCCTGGAACAAAACAACTTCTGGGCGATGGTCTCACATGAATTTAAAACCCCCTTAGGGACCATCTTAAATTCCACTCAGTTAGTTGAAAACCTTGAAAAAGATATTCAGGCAGTTTCACGTGACGCATTAGACCGTGTACGCAGGGCTACTTTCCGCTTATCCCGCCTTGTTGACAAATCTCTGATTCATGAGTGGACCAGTTCGACGACAAATGACAACATTCGTCAGGTGGAATTCAGTCTTACAGAAATCTTGAATAACCTATCATTTGAATATGAAATCCCGTTCCACAACCACAACAAAGACCATAACGACATTCTCCTGCAAGGGGACCCTTTCTTATTATCCACGGCTTTTTCTTGCCTGATAGACAATGCATTAAAATACGGGACGAACAGGGACAGTTGTTATGTATCTATTCAAATGGAAAACAATGACACCGTTATTGTCGATGTTTTCAATGAAGGGGCAGAAATCCCAGTAAATATACGAGAACGTATTTTCGAGAAATTCTATCGAGCCAAACAGCATGCAGGCATTTCCGGGAGCGGCTTTGGACTTTACATCACTGAAAAAATCATCCATTTGCATAAAGCGCACATTGAAATTCTCCATCAAGAAGGCACAATATTCAGAACGACCTTTAATCAAGAAAGAACGACAAAATGACGCAGTTGATAAAGACAATTCTGGTCGATGATGATCAGGACTATTTAGCCTCTATGACAGCCTTATTGGCAAGTGAAGGCTTTGAAGTTTTCCCTTTTACGTCATTCCGAGAAATGAACAAAGTTATCCACGAGATCAATCCCCACATTCTGATTTTGGATGTATCCCTGCCCCATGAAAGTGCCTTTGAAGTTTTGCCCACTTTGCGTAAAGAAACAAATTTCGGTTTGATTCTCGCCAGTGGAACCCGAAACCTGGAATTCCGTGTTGAAGGATTGGAACGTGGTGCAGATGTCTATCTGACCAAGCCCATAGATATTCGCGAATTAAAAGCAACGATCCATTCCTTGTACGAACGTTTACACGCACAAAATACAGGCCAATGGATCCTGAATGAAAGGCTGTTGTCTCTGCTTTCCCCTGAGGGACGGTCCCATGACCTCACTGAAAACGAATGCCATTTTCTGAACCTTCTCTTCAAGGCGAAAGGCGAACCTGTTGATAAGGAAAAAATCCTTGAAGCCTTAGGTAGAAACACCTCTCCTTTTGAAGAAGGTTACCTCCATACGTTACTATCCAGATTACGTAAAAAAGTGAGCATAGAAGGTGAAGAACTTCCCATCAAAACAATCCGCAACATCGGCTACAGTTTTCATGGAGACACACGGATCGAATAAATGCCCTTGTGGATGCCATTCAATTTTCCCGTTTCCCACACAAAATAAACTTTTATACAAACGTCCAGACTGCAGAACCAGACAAGGCCTACGCTGCAGGATTGCGCAAGAACGTAATATGGCACGGTCATTGTGACACGTCTTTACATCTGTGCCTATACGGTATGCGGAACAAAGCTTTATAAAATTTCGATATAAGTCCTTAATTGAATCTTCTTGACTCTTTATTTCACTGAATTATCCTAAAAAAGAACAAATAGTGAATATACAGATGAATAAATTAGCCCTTGCCCGACAAATTTTATATGATCAGAGCCCTCATTCCCCTGTCTTAACACAGAAAAGAGAGCAAGCTTTGTCATGGGGTATACCGGATAGGGAGCACCATATCCCTTGCAAGACAATGGACAGACCGGCTCTACATGAGTTTTTTGGGCAGATCGGGCATGGAGGAAACAGCCTTTATGTCATTCGACTTGCCGCACAGATCACAAAAGGAAGCAAAAGCAGGAATATTTTCTTTATCCCATTCCCCCATCAACAGGAAACCGGGCTACTCAATGCTATCGTTCTTCCAGCTGCCCTACAGGCATCCGCGATCTTTATTCATCCTGCACATTCTCGCGATATTTTATGGGCATTTGAGGAATGTTTGCGTTCAGGCCAAGCGGCTTGCGTCATTGCGGAGGTACCTTTTCTGGACCTCAAAGCCTCGCGCCGTCTGCAACTGGCTTGCGAACGGGGGCAGAGCTACGCCTTTGCCCTGTGTCATGACACCCGAGGAATGGAGAAAAGCTCGGTGGCCCGTACCCGCTGGCAGATTCGTGGGAACGAGCCAAAACCGTCTGGT
>LLEK01000050.1_pt1 | contig 24353 bp, 11 predicted proteins | sample 595821 | NCBI WGS metagenome assembly LLEK01 (sample SAMN02919311, study PRJNA255460) | bioreactor metagenome | biome: chemostat; feature: culture 2011_25.1; material: sediment; isolation source: day79 25degC chemostat 2011 inoculated with Wadden Sea sediment taken from... | place: Germany: Bremen ...
GCTCGAAGGGACGATTGCAGGCCAGAAGTCAAAATCAAATAAACCGCTGGCTCATTTCTTCAAGACGCTTCCTGATCTGGCCACCGGAACAACAGAGCCTGGCAGGAGCGAACAAGCGCTCAGATTCGCGGAAGAGCTGTATCGAGTCCAGTGGGAACTCCCCGACGGCTTTGACGAGCTGACCTTCTATCTTCCGGGAACGAAGGCGTATGACTGGGAGCCTCCCATGGTGAATCGGATGGCCGTCATTTCGCCGTTCTGTTCTGATGAGGCCCTGCGAGCATTGACGAGAAAAACCAAGGCCGCTGATGCTCTCATCTCACGCCCGGAGTCATTATCAGCACTGAAGAAGGAGACTCTTGAGCTCTTCTCGCAATGTCTTCATCTGGACGACGCGGCGGAAACCGAAGATGGCGAGGAAGACGATGCCATCGAACAGCCGCTTGCGACCGGCCTCCATGCAAAGGTCTATCTGTTTGAGACCAGGTACTATTCAGACTATACCCATATGATCATGGGGTCTGCGAATGCAACCAACGCGGCGCTGAATGCTTCGAAGAATGTCGAGATTCTGGTCGGGCTAGTTGGCCGGAAGAGCAGAGTCGGCGGAATCGACGAGCTTCTTGGCGCTGACGGATTAGGTGAATATCTTGTCGATTTTGACACGAGCAAGGAAGCAGAGATTGATGCGCTCCGGCAGGCGGCTGAGGAATCCGTTGAGAGGGCTCGCTCCCGGATAGCTGAAACAACTCTGTCCATCGAATGCCGTCCGGGATCGAAGGACGGTCTGTGGTCATTGGTGTTGACGGGAGAAATCCCATCCCTTGATGGGATCGTCAGTGCTATTGCATGGCCGATAACCGTTACTCGGGACTTCGCGGTGGACATCCTTGACGGCGACGCTCACGGTGGGATCGGCCTCGGAGATTTCTCCGCCTCTTCTGTAACAGGCCTCATCGCTTTTGAGCTTAAGACCAACCATCCAGACGTTACGGCCAGATTTGTACTGAATATTCCCATTACCGGCGTTCCAGACGAACGCAACTCTTCCATCCTGCAAACCGTGATCAGCAATCAGGAGGGTTTCCTGCGCTATCTCCTACTATTGCTGGGCGATGATAATGTATCTGGACTTGATCCAGGTATTGGCTCCGGGTTTGCTAAATGGTTGGCCCGGTTGGCCAACGGTGAGGACATCCCGCTACTGGAAGAGCTGACTCGCACGTACAGTCGTCACCCGGAGAGACTGGCGGAAATCTCGGGGCTAGTTCATGATCTGTCCCGAGGAAGCAAGAATGCGATTATCCCCGAGGATTTTTTAGCCCTCTGGACGGTTTTTGAATCGGCTATCGGGAGGAGTGATGCATAGCAACCGCTTTTCATCAAATCCCGCCTTGGCCGGTCTGAAAGATTTCCAGAGGAAGACCGTGGATTACGTCTTCAAGCGGCTCTATGGCGATAACCCAACTTCCCGTTTTCTGATCGCCGATGAAGTTGGACTCGGGAAAACGCTTGTCGCCCGGGGAATCATCGCCAAGACCCTGGAGCACCTTCAGGACGAGGTGGATCGGATCGATGTGATCTATATCTGCTCCAATGCCGCCATCGCAACCCAGAATGTCAATCGGCTCAATGTCAGCGACACTGATGGTTTTTCAATCGCCACGCGGCTGACTTACCTTCCCAGACAAGTGCGGTCACTACGAAAGAACAAGGTGAATTTCATCAGCCTTACGCCTGGCACCGCCTTCGACCATGCGCGTAGTCGAGGGGGGCATGCCGACGAACGGGCTATCCTCTATCGGATGCTGTACGACTTGCCCCTGGCGCAAAATCAACGGCGCAGACGGCTGCGCGAAGGCCTCCTCAACATTCTTCAGGCGACAGCAGGGAAGGATAACTGGCGAACCAAGGCCAAAAACCTACCAGCGGAGGATCTGGATGCAGACCTTTCCAAGGCCTTCCGCCGGGCAGTTCTAGAGGATGAAAAATTATATGAGGCCTTGAAGGAAGGCTGTGAACGCTTTGCTCGTTACCGGAACTATAGCAAAATCCCTTGGGAGGACTCTGAGCTTCGCTACGACCTGATCGGAAAACTCAGAAGCAAGCTGGCGTCAGTGTGCCTTTCCGCGCTTGAACCCGATTTGGTTATCCTTGATGAGTTCCAACGATTCAAGCATCTGCTGAATGACGATGACGAGGCCTCCATGCTGGCGACTGCGCTTTTTGAACATCCCGACGTTCGCGTTCTCCTGCTGTCCGCAACTCCCTACAAGATGTTCACCCTCGACCAGGAGAATGACGAGGACGACCACTATCCAGATTTCATCAGGACGCTGAACTTTCTCTTCAATGATTCCGGTGAGGTAGATGCAGTCAAAAATCTCTTGTCAGAACATCGAACGACGCTCCATGACTGCGCGAAGGGAGCGGTATGTCAAACGGGGAAAAAGGCCGAACTTGAACGAGCGCTCCTGAAAGTCATGTGTCGAACAGAACGGGTCGCGACAACTCGTGATCATAACTCGATGCTGACCGAGATTGAACGGATAGCTCCCCTTACGCCAGCGGACCTTCAGCATGCTGCGACGGTTGACGCGGTGGCAATCTGTGTCAAGGCTAGGGAACCAATCGAATACTGGAAGTCTGCGCCTTACCTGATCAACTTTCTAAAGCATTATGAGCTGCGGCATAAGCTGGATGCCCAGTTGAATGCACCTTCAGATGCTCTTCTCGGAACTCTTTCCTCGACAAATGGGCAGTTGCTGACGAAGGGTAGATTTGAAAGCTATCAGGCTCTTGATCCTGGCAATCCAAAGATGCGCATACTTTTTGAAGACACTATTGATAAGGGCATGTGGCAACTTTTATGGATGCCGCCTTCCATGCCGTATATCGAGCCTGGCGGCGCATACCAGGGCAAGGATGGCTTGACCAAAGCCCTTGTATTTTCCTCTTGGAGTGCTGTTCCGGACGCGATTGCATCGATTTGCTCCTACGAAGCCGAACGGAAGATGATTGCCGGAACCTCGGTTTCCCACAGTGAACTCTATGACAAGATTAAGCCATTACTCAGGTTTGCGATCGCCTCAAATGATAATCGCCTGACAGGTATGCCAGTTATTGCCTGGTTGCTACCGTCCCCAACCCTTGCCACCAAGATTGACCCGCTTGAAATTGCTCTGAGCCGTGGAAGCGGACCGCTGAGCGTCCAGGAGCTGAGGGACGAGATCAAGTCTATTTGCCGCAGTTTGGTCGAGACCCTGCCTGATGCCGGGGAAGGGACGCGGGCTGATGAGCGATGGTATTGGGCGGCTCCCATTCTTCTCGATTCCCATAACGGGTTGTTGGACTGGTGTAAGAGCCATTCGGGATGGAGATCCGCAACGCCGGACCATGAAGCAGGCACCCGTTTTAAAGATCACATCGACCTGCTGGTCAGCATGGCGGAGGGCAACATTCCTCTCGGTCCTCAGCCAGATGATCTGCCCGATGTGCTTTGCGATCTGGCTCTTGCCAGTCCTGGCGTGTGTGCCTTACGAGCACTTCTCCGTATCAATGCTGGGCTAGGGACTGACGATCCGAACCTTCTGTCGGCCGCAGCCAGAATCGCATCCGGTTTCCGATCTCTTTTCAATATGCCGGAGACGATTGCCATGCTGCGAGGCTCCGGCGAGGACACTTATTGGCGGTTAACGCTTCAGTACGGTATCGACGGCAACCTCCAATCGGTACTCGACGAATATGTGCATGTCCTTCGAGAGTCTTTGGGTCTCCAAGAGCACTCGCCGGTAGGACAGGTAGTTGGCATATCCGAGTGCATCCAATCGGTGTTGTCACTGCGAACCGCTCAAATTCGAATCGACGAAATAAAGATGTCAGGCAACGGCTTTGCTCTTGATGATTTCAACACCCGCTGTCGTTTCGCTCTCCGGTTCGGGGATATTCGAGACGACAACAACCAGGCTCTCGTTCGCGCTGAATCGGTACGAGACGCCTTCAACTCACCGTTTCGTCCCTTCGTTCTGGCGTCAACCTCAATTGGTCAGGAAGGGCTGGACTTCCACACTTGGTGCCATGCCGTGGTCCATTGGAACCTGCCTTCCAATCCTGTTGATCTTGAACAGCGTGAAGGCCGGGTTCATCGTTATAAAGGCCATGCTGTCAGGAAGAATATCGTAGAACGGTATGGTCTGACTGCCCTATCCATGACATGTGAGGCTGGCGATCCGTGGAAACACCTTTTCCACATTGCTGCAGAGCAAAAGTCGCATATACATTCCGATCTTACCCCATATTGGATATTCGAGGAAGGGGCAGCGCGGGTCGAACGCCGCATTCCCTTACTCCCATTCAGCAAAGAAGTTGGGAAGCTTAAACGCCTGAAGCAAGGCTTAGCCCTCTATCGCATGGTTTTCGGGCAACCGCGACAGGAAGATCTCCTATTTAGCTTGACCCAAAATGAGGATACTGAAAATGGATATGGGCAAATCTCTCAGTGGTTGATTTGCTTACAGCCTCCTAATACATAGATTATGAGTAACTACAATTTTCAATTATCTCCCGTATGAATCGTGCGCTCATTTCAGCTCACGAACCAAAAATGACTAACGTCAAAACGTGTAACCCTTTCTTTTTACAAGATGGACTGTCAGATCAGATAGAAATAATTCACCTAAATTACATCAAACAATCTTACGGAATGATACATTCGCAGATTCGAGTTTCTTATATAAATCTAGAACATTTCGTAACCCGCGTGAGTCTTTCGTAAACGAGAAATACACTCGTTCTCTAGCTCTAGAAAGAGCAACGAAAAAGACATTCACATCGTCATCATTGCCCCAAAATGCATCGTCGTTGAATTCAACGAATATCACCGTGTGATATTCCAGTCCCTTACTTTTGTGTATGGTCATTAAACGGACAGAACCGGTCCCCTCCATACTCGAGATGCACTCTACCCAAGAACCAGAGCCTTCTCGGCACTCGTCAAAAAACGCCTTAAACCCAGAGATCACTGAATGTAGACGTTCACCAGCCATGTACTCTCTGTATGTTCGTTGCAGCTCGCCATGCTCTACGTGGCCTAATATGAGATCGGCAATTTCTTCGCCCGAAACCTCGGACGGTTCTCTTCCATCGATTAACTGTTCCAGTTCACGGATTAGAATTCTAACTGCGTTAAGGGATTCACTGTGTCCCTTATCGCTGTTAAGATCAGCCCCACGAACATCTGCTATGGTGTTTCGGCAGTCTTGAAATGATTGGCCGTCTCTCACGTTCACCGCGAGCTTGAGCGAGGCAAGTAAGAACGAATACGCCTTTTCCTTAACCAAATCCTGAATGGCGACGCCCCCGACCGATCTCGCTTCATTCCTGATTTTCAAGCCACAATCATGGAATGCCGCTTCAACTCGGTCTTCAACATCATCAACCCGCAACCTTGCCAAGATCACGAAATCTGCCGGAGTAAGGGCCGGGTTTTGCCTAAGCTCATCAGCTATATACGAAGCCAAAAACTCCCCTTCATCTTGCCGCGTATCAAATACCCAGCCTTCAACCGCGTTATCAGGAACTGGTGCCTCGTCCCGAGCACATTCGGTCGGAATATAGTCATCATCGAACGTCGCCGCCAAATCATTAATCAATTCGACGATGCGAGAGTTTGATCGAAAATTGAAAAGGAGACGTTCGTCAGTTGCTTGGAAGTCAGCCTCAAATTGGTCAAAGATATCTTCCCTAGCTCCCGCCCATCGCATTATCGCTTGGTTAGAATCTCCTACAGCAGTGAGGATAGCACCTGATCCAAGAAATGCTGCTTGGATCAATTCATATTGCCGCCCTGTCACGTCCTGAAATTCATCAAGAAACACGTGCGAATAAGTCTGTCTCAAAGCAGCCAGAATGCTTGGCTGGTTCCTAAGTATGAAGGTCGCTAAAGACTTGATCATATCGAAGGTCAAACGCGATGGAACCGTATCTATTTGCAATTTCCACCATAGCCACTGGACTTGTTGCTCTTCGGTGGTGGCCTGATCAAATTCGAAATCCGGGATTGGTTGATCAACCAATTTCTTTAATTGCGTATCGTTGAGAGCACGAATCAGGCGATAATCGTCCCCGTACCGATTTCTAAATTCCTCCCAAGTGTCCCTATTTGGGAAAGCTATCGTGTAATCTGGAGTGGGACGCCATTGATCAGAAATTGACTCCAAGAATTGATCGACGAGTCTTTTGGCAAAAGCATCGAGAGTTAGCGATTCAAATCGCTGTGCCTGCACTTGATCACAACGATCAGCAACGCGGTCTCGTAGATTTCGAGCCGCATCCACCTTAAACGCAATGGCTAGAATACGACGAGGGGGCGGACATAAACCAGTCGTGAGAAGATATGTAGCCCGTTGTGCCAGTAATTCGGTCTTTCCGGCACCGGGGCCTGCCAAAACTGAAATCGACGTGTCGGATTTAACGATGTCCAGTGCCCTGCCGTCTATTCGTATCCCCGGCGAAGGCTGCCAATCATCTGGATTTACGTAAGTCATTCTTCAGCCCCTGCAACAATCGGTGCCGGTGGGGTAAGAATGGTCAGTACCGTTTCAATCAATGCCCTAAGGGGTTCTGGGCAATTGGCAACGATTGTCACGTCATCCAGAGTTGAGAGAGCCTGATAGTGAGATGCGGGCTTCGAATTTGATTTGAAAAGGCTTTTGTATGTAAAAAGCTCTTCGTTGGTGAACGCGGCACCAATCCGATCCAAGTCAGCATTACCAGGTCCTTTGTCGCCGAAAACCACATTACAGATCTTTGCAGGATCATCTTTTGTCGGATCCATTGGCCTTCTGGGAGTGTAAGCTTCTGGAAATGCTTGGATCATCATCATATCGAGGTCTAAGTAAGTCGAATAGAACACCCATTGCGGCCTCAGCCATTGCGCCCACGACTCAACATTTCCTGACGTTAAGGCCTCATTGGGAATTATTGTAGACGGGTCTAGAGCATATCCAGCATCTTTGAGCCAAGTAGCCGCATTTTTAATCCGGCCCATGCCTGCGTTATGCCGCCCAAGATCAAAATCTAGAAGTGTTACGCAGGGGATTCTGAGGCCAACGGCTAGCTTCCACAAATGCTGAGCATGCCTTCCACCAATGGGCACAAACGCTACAAATGAAGGATCCAATAGTATGCCAAATGCTTTTGCAATACGAGGTATAACAATACGTTCACTATCCCCTTCCCCAATAATCACAAGGCGAGCGAAATAGATTTCTGGATTTGCGAGAATAACTTGATGCAAGAAATTGTCTTCAGAGGTGCCTGCAACAGGTAATGGAATTTCACGGACATCGGAAATGAGCGTTTGCCTGCAATTTCGGAAATAGCGAACGTTTCTCGGGGGAATCCTTGTTAGGACACTCGTAGAGTGACTGGTGACAAAGGATTGGGCAGTACCAGTTTCGATAAGTTTCTCCAGAAGACCAATAAGACGGGGCAAATAGAATGGAGCAAGATGATTTTCTGGCTCTTCAAGAGCAAAGATCGTCAAAGGAGCAGGCACGAAATCCAAGGGCTTAAAGCCGTCAATGTTTCCAGGAGCGACATGTTCCATTTTCCAGATAAGGTTATGAAGGGTCGCTGATAAGGCAAAGTACAACAAAGAAACCTGACCTTCGCTCAATTCTTCTAGTTGACGCTGCCCACCACCGGGTGATTTTTCAAACCGTAATGTCAGATCACGGATCAATTGCTCAAATTCCGTCGCCACAACGCTGATTAGTGGATCGGCATCATAATGACCATCGTGCAAGGCTGTCCAAAAAGACTTGAGATCTTGGGTTACTGATCCGATAGCCGTTACGGCGTTAAGGCTGTCTTCCAGTCGTTTCGCAAAATCTTGGGATTGGTTCTTGGTCACTTCATCCCAGTCGGCAGAGCGTTCAATGCGTTTCAAGACATTCTTCAGGGCGTGGCGGGTGACACCGAGAGAATCCCTGTGCGCCGGAATATATACAAGCTCGGCAAATTGCGTTGACCTGCCACGGAGGGGGGTTTTCCGCTCGTCCTCAGGACCAAAGGGAACATCTTCCAGCGTGCGAACCGTATAAAGTTTGACCTCGATGTCATCTTCGTAGGCTTCAGATTTTACATAGTGCCCTTCAAGGACCAGTCGCACTTTCAGGGATTGATCAGCAGCATTGAAGAAGATATCGTTAAAAACGTGTGGGATCATGTCCGGGTTAGAAAATCCGAACACTACATCAACTACGACTTCTCTCTCATCAACGTTTTGACTATCTTCACCATGGCCAAAATGTACATCGGATTTCCGAAGTTGGCGTTCTGCTGAAATCGGCGAGAAAAGTCGTTTGAGGGCTTCCAAAGCTGACGATTTCCCGGCCCCATTATCACCAACAAACCCTGTCACCCCCGGCTGAATTGGAACTTTTACGACGGCATCACCGAAGCATTTGAAGTTTCGCATTGATAAAGATTCAATATGCATCGGTAAGCTACCCTAAATTAGTCATTTCCGTATTCAAACACCTGATGCAACAGATACGGGGTCAGGGCATCGATTCAATCAAACTCAATAACTATCGTACCATTGGCTGCACAAGCGAATTTCAACCCACAAGTTTTCAGAACAGCTTATAACAACTATGCATCGCATAGCAACTTTTAAGAATAACCTAACTGCGACAATTCAAAATTACTTCACACACCCCCTCAATACACCTGGTCGCAACAATAAAATATAGATTTTATTGGCTTACTCCATGAGTTAGACAACCGATCTCTAGATATTGCGATCCAGCAAATTCAAGCACAACCAAGGGAAGATCGTATTACCATATTTATCTTGACGAGGCTGAACAATCTCTTTCGATAACTGATCATCTATCGCCTTTTCAAAACTCTGCATTTCATCGACGATCTTTCCACGACGATTAAAATCTCGCACCCAGTTTAGCTCATCCTGAAACTCTAAAAACTTTGCCCTCTCACACAAAATTTTTGGATGGTTAAATAGCCAGCGAAGAAACAAAACAAATTCATAGTTCTCAAACCATACTTCTGCACATTGTTCAGCATATTCAATTGCCAACTCTGGCTCTGCATAATTATTACTATGCCAAATGGCTAAAGGAATGGGAGCTAAATTTCCTGAAAGAACTTCAGCTATGTAGGAATTTGAGATAAACCCTTTTCGTAATTGGGTTGCCGCGCTTACCCAGTCGCCTTCCATCAAATCGATCAAAGCAAGCTCATATTGAAACGGTGGATACGAAAAAGCACTTTCAACCAAAACTTCACGCGCCTTTGTAAACTTCCCTTGCCGGACATATTCTGGCCCAATCAAAAAACGAATACCGAGATTGTCATCGGGGTTTAGACTCAATGCCCTTTCCATTGCATCGATAGCTTTTTTACGTCTTCCCAGTCTCACATAACATAATATTGAACCATGCAGGGCACGAAGAAATGGTCTATTTTCATAGTATCCCCACATGAGCTTCCCCTTATAAGATTCAGGAAGATATTTTTCCCCTACCACGATACCTTCTATGTGGGCATCTAATGCTTTTTTGGGTTTGCCTAGGTCGAATAGTGCGTATCCCAAATGGACATATCCATCAATGAAATTTGGATACTTTGCGATCAATCCTTCTAGAGTTTTTATATAATCAGCTTCAGAAAGACTTCCCCCGTCACGAGAAGCAAGAGCAGTATTCAAAGCCTCTTCCGCCAGCTCATATTCTCTTTCAGGCCACTGAAAATAGCCTTCCTCATTTAAATCTATAAACTCAACAGTCATAGAAAAACGCTCCTTACCCTATACCCTCATTACAAAATATGCCTCTAACGATATTCGTCGTTCCAATTCAATTTCGTCGTTAAAATTGCATGCGTATTTACTTACAGTTGGAAATACACTGTCCGGCTTTAGGCCTTCAAACGCCAACTAATTTACGTAAGAGGTTCATACTCAGTTTTTGCTATTTCCAACCGAGCACCTTTTTCCTCTATACCCCAACGCCTGCTAAAGAAAAATTCTAAGGCTTTTCTGGTTTCGACACGCAATAACTCTCCGTCAAAACCAAATTCTCTACGCACGACTTGAGCTTGTTCGTTTGAAAGGCTTGCTTTGGGGCGTAACCAAATTACAGCCTTTGTGTTCCAATCAATATCCTCAGGGAGTTCTTCTTGAATCTTCTTCTGATCAAAGGAGCTTTCTAGACTGATCCGTATCGGCAGATAGTTTCGATACTCATTATGCTTAAAACTGAATGCGCGAAAATGAACACTTTCCCCATCTGATGTAAATCTTATCGGGGCAACCCATTGTCCTTCGTCGCGACCAGACAACATTGATGTATATCGAATATGGAGTGCACATCCTGATTCCATAGACTGATACAATCTAGCGACAGTCAACGGGTCAGCCTTCCTCTCAGGTCGAGGCAAAATTGCTGAAACAGTATCGTTACCTTGCTCTGCAACAACTTCAAGTGCTTCTTTTAACGTTGAAGATAAAAGAGGTTCGTGATTATCAGCCGCGATATAACTTTTTCGACCATTGTCATAACTAGGAGGCCGTATAGCCAAATCCAAATAAGTCTTAAAATCTAACGCCGCCTGAGCTTCAGATATCCCAAAGCGTTCAATAAGATTTTTACGATTGGCCATTCCCCGCCAGGTAAAACAGCGATCCAGAAAAATCAGACGCTCACGTTGAGCATATTTTAAATCATCAAGCGACATAAACCATTCTTTACTTGACTCCCCTCATTATGTCCATCTATTTTTTATACGTATATTTTTTATATGGATATGATTGATGAAAATTTTGCACACATCGGATCTACATTTAGGCCGTCAATTTAACGGCATATCTCTAGACGAAGACCATGACGCCATTCTTGGTCAAATCGTGCGAGCGGTTATCGATCATTCCATTGATGCCCTCATAATTGCCGGCGACATATTTGACAGGGCCTCACCGCCTGCCACAGCCATTCGCAAATTCAATGGCTTTCTAGAGCAAATCGCCAAGAATACATCCACCGCCGTTATCATGATCGCAGGCAACCACGATTCTGGTGATCGCATTGCATCCATGTCCATAATGACAGACAAAACCAGAGCTCATATTCGCGGAACTATCAGTCCCAATGAAACCCCGCTCATGCTCAATGATGAATATGGTTGCGTTGCATTTAGCGGATTACCCTTTTCATACGAATATGCTGCGCGCGAATGCTTTGAGGACGAAAATTTACAAACACCAGAGGATGTCTTATCGGCCCAAATCTCATCGGCCAGAGCAAATATCCCACACGACGCCCGTTGGGTTTTAATTGCGCATACTTTTGTATCCGGTGCTCAACACAGTGATGAAGAACGTTCCCTTACTCGAGTGGGAGGGATTGAAACCGTCCGTCCCGAAGTGTTCGAAGGAGCACACTATGTAGCCCTTGGACACCTTCATCGTCCTCAAAGTATTGGTGCCGACCATATCCGATACTCTGGTGCACCGCTGGCATTTGGCTTCGACGAAGCCAACGCTCAAAAATCAATGTCTATGATTGAACTTGATAGAGATGGCATCTCCAAGATCGAAAATATACCGTTCTCACCTGTACGGGAGGTTCGTGTCTTGCAAGGTAAACATGCTGAACTTCTTCTTGGGGAGCCATCCAGAGATTTCATCAAAGCCGTTCTTACAGATGATACTCCTGTCATTGACGCTATGAAACGCTTGCGTGAAGTATTTCCCAATGTCTGCGATTTGACCTACGAAAAGAATGAGAAGTCTCCTGATACAAAATCGCTTACGAGCGCGCCTACCTCCGCAGCGACTCCAACCGACTTCATTGATAGTTTTTTGCAAACTGTTCGAGGTGAACCCATAGGTGAAGCTGAACATAATATTATCGCCGATGTGCTTTTAGATATTCAACAAGGGGAAGATGCTGCATGAGACCTCTACGTTTAACAATGCAGGCCTTGGGCCCCTATTCTAGCCGCGAAGTAATTGACTTTCGAGATGCCGTAGAAGCAGGACTTTTTGGCATCTATGGGCCTACAGGATCAGGTAAATCAACCATCTTCAGCGCGATGACATTTGCGCTGTTTGGTCAAGCCGCAAAGTCTGACCAGGATACACCATCCCTACGATCTGACCACGCTGCAGCCAACCTTGTTACCGAAGTCGAGTTTGTATTCGACATTGGCGAAAGTCGCTTTGTCGTTCTGCGCCGGCCTGACCAAGCTCGACCTAAGCTACGTGGGGAAGGTGAAACACAAAGCAAACACGAAGCCTTTCTATTTGATGCAACAGGCTTAGCACTTGATGAAATTAACGACACTCAACGCGGAAAAATTATTGCAGAAAAGAAGGTCCGCACTGTCGACTTAGCAATAGAAGATTTACTTGGGTATGGGCCAGAGCAATTTCGCCAAATTGTTCTCCTGCCACAAGGTCGATTTGAAAAATTTCTCTCCGCAAAGACCAAGGAACGCCTCGAGATTTTACGAGATTTATTTGACGTATCCCTTTACCGAAAACTTACAGAAAAACTATGGGCTGACGCCGAAGCAATAAAACAGCGTGTCCGCGAAGAAAGAGAAATATGTAGCCGTCGCCTTAGTTCAGAAGGCTTTGAAAGTACCGATGCAATGGAGTCGGGAATAATTGAGGCCAGCGAACATTTCTCGCAATTACAAAAGAATGAAAAGTCGGCCCGCGCCAGTCTAGCTAAAGCACGTAAAACCTTATTAGATAACGAAAAGCTAGAGGCCAAATTCAAAGCTTCTGAAGAAGCTCAAGTAGCCTTGGCCAAACTGCAAGAAAATAAAGGCTTCATGGGCGATTTGAAGAAGCAAGTGTAAAAGGCTGAAAAAGCCAGACTACTCCTTGATGTCGAAAGCACCCTCACTGAGGCCATAAATAGCGTTGAAGTCGCTGAAGAAAAATTCAAAAACGCCCAGATAGCGGACACGAAAGCAAAAGAAATTTCAGCTACTGCCATTGAGGCTATGAAACGAGAGGAAGAACAAGCCAGCGAGATTGATGATCTTGGAAAACACCTTGAAAACCTCAAGCGCTACGGCCAAACACTTGAAAAAGCTGAAGACCTGGATACAAAACTTAAAAACGCACAGACTGCAGAACAAAAAGCATTCACAGAATTCCAGGACGCTCAAAATCAGGTAACGGAATACCACAACAAGAAACAGAAAAAAACAGAAGCATTCAAAGCGGCGCAGAAGATTGAGCAACAACGGATAAACATAAACACTCACTTGATCGAGTTACAGAATCGCCTTTCTGCAGCTAAGACCTATGAAAAGGCTAAAGCTAAGGTTAACGCATCAACAGAAAATTTTGAGGAGTTGTCATCCAAATATGAAGTCGTAAAAGAAGCAGAACATGCAGCTCGTAAAGAATTCGAAACTGCTGAGAATAACCTTTCCCAGGCACAAGCGCTCCATCTCGCCTCAAAACTATCCGATGGAGAACCTTGCCCAGTGTGTGGGGCGACTGATCACCCAAACCTGGCAACAGGCGATGTTAAACATCTAGGTTTAGACCAAACATTTCGCGATACGAAGTCTGCCTGGGAGAAAGCAGACCAGGCTGTCCGAAAAGCCGAGCAGGAAGTTGCTGGAGCAAAAAGACAATTGGCTGTACATAAGGAAGGCCTCGCCGAACTTCAAAAACCCAAAGAAACCTCAACCACTATTCAAGAGCAGGTAACTTCAACAATGAAGGCGTTGGAGAACCTCGGGCCTGAGACAGATATCTCCGAAGAAGAATCAAAAATTGACCACCTAGCCAATGAAATGAATCGCTTAGGAATTAAACGTGATGCCTTGCTTGAGGAACACTCCAGTAAACAACAATCAACAGCCTCAGCTTCGGCACGACTGGAGGAGATGCTTGAGTCTATTCCCAAGGACTTGCGTGATCCTAAGGTACTGTCAGATCAAACCTATGACACCACCAACTCTCTGAATGCAAGGATAGAACGTAAACAAGCTGCTGAAAAATCGGCTACTGATGCCCGAGAAAATTTGATCATTGCTGAACAGACACTCAAGGCCGCAAAAACAGCTCTTGCAGAATGCAATGAACGCAATAGACAAGCGGAAGACACTTTCAATGCACGACTAGAAAAATCAGAGCTCGCAAGAGAAGAATTCTTAGGATTAAAGCCTGCTATAGAAAGTATAGATAATGATCGTGCGACTATCGAAGAATATCAACGTAATCTTAGAAATGCAGAAGAATCGGCAAAAGCCAAAGCTGATGAAATCCGCGAACTAGTTCGGCCTGATCTTGATGAATTCAGATCCAAACAAGATGAAGCCGAAATTACTCATAACAATGCAACAGACCAGCGTGCTGGTGCAGAACAAAAATTATCTCACTTAACTGCTTTACGCGATGAACTGGCTGACATACTGCGTAAACTTGAAGCAGAAGAAGAAGCTACGGGGCCACTGCGTAATCTCGCAGCTCTTACAAAAGGTGACAATCAGCAAAAGCTCGACCTCGAGACTTTCGCTATCGGGGAAATGTTTGATCAAGTGCTTGGTGCGGCCAACCTGAGGCTCGGCCCAATGACAGCCAACCGATACCACCTTGAACGCGACCTTGAAGGTGCAGGACGAGGGCGCAGAGGTTTGGGGATTCAAGTCTTCGATACTTATACAGGAAAAACACGTCCAACTTTGACACTGTCTGGTGGCGAGACCTTCATTGCCGCTCTCGCACTTGCCCTTGGCTTGGCCGATATCGTCGAAAGCAACAGCGGAAAGGTACGGTTGGACACCATTTTCATTGATGAGGGATTTGGCAGCCTAGATACAGAAAATGGAGCAGGAACTCTGGACCAAGTTCTCAATGTTTTAAATACGCTGGTTAGTCAAAATCGTGCTGTTGGTTTGATTTCGCATGTACCTCTCGTACAGGAAGCTGTGCCGAATGGCTTCTATGTACGAAAGAGCTCAACAGAAAGCACCGTTGAAATGCGTGGGCATATTTAAAAATCATTTAAGAGATCAACATCTCTACTAAAGAAACCAAAAGATTCAGATTAACAAAACAATCTTTTAAGAGAATAAATAACACAAACACCTCCTTTAAGATGTTTACACTGTATCCGCCTTTAAATACATTAAGTCGCTATTAGAGATTATTTTCTTCATATGAGAGAGAAACTTGACAGTAGAAATCGAACTTCCCGGGCACGCCGTGTCAAACTGGCTAAAGGCTACACAAGGTGAACTTGGATATCTTCTGATTGGATGCCTAGTCGATGATGGAGAATACGAAGACAATTGGTATGTAATTGATATTCAGGAAAACTACTCTCTAACTCTAGCATGTGGAGTTGAAGAAAGAGACCTACCCTATAGAAAATTGAGTGACTCAATTTTCATAGTATCGGATGAAAACAATCCAATACTAGATCATGTTTCACTATCACCGCACAAAAGTTCTCCTGAGGAAGAAGACGCCGCCAGATTTCTTCGAGAAAACGGCTTCAACCCACATACTATTGACAGCAAAGATGAGATTATTGCAGCAGCGAGAATAGTAAAATGCCACTCTGAAGGGAATCAACCAACCTTTGATGACGGTAAACTATTACAAAAACATTCAATCCCAAGAATGAATAGTCACCACACATGTGAAAAAATTCTATTGCTTTGGCTAGAAGCAATAGAGGATGGAGAGTTAAACCTTTTTGCTCGCCTTCTCCTCGCAACTTTCTATAGGAGAATAGAAAAGCCGAGAAGAGCTCTGACAATAACCGAACCAGCATCAAATTCCGAAAACGGAATGATCCATGTATCACGCGCGGCATGCTTCTTGGATATAGGGGAAATTCAACAATGTGAAGTAGCTCTTGAAAGCGCTTTCTCCTTTGGCGGAGATAAATATGCAGATGAAGTCTGGAAGAAACTTCAAAAAAGAAAAGGGGAATACATTAATGACTTTTGAAAAATGGGAGCCTAGCGAAGGGCTCCAAGAGGTAGTTGGTCGTGCTTTCGATGATATTTTGATAAATCGTAACAGCTTGCTGACTGTGAACCCTGCGCCAACTGGTGCCGGCAAAAGTCATTTACTACCTCGAAGAATTATCAATTACATCATTGAGAAATCAAAAGAACCTGCATTTAACTCCACTCCTGATACAATCATTATTGCAGCTCCTAATATTTCACAGGTGAGTCAAATCTACGTCGACTTTAAAGAGACCATCGCTATATTAATGCAGGATTATGAAGCAACCGTTGATGCTTTTTTCATTCCTCGTCAAGAACAATTACTTACGCGAAAAGGCAGCAGTAACCTTGATCAATTTGACCCAAGAACATGCCCTGCATTTAAAAATAGCCAACGTAAGAAACGACTAGATAACCGCTACACTGAACTCAACAAAACCATTGAACAAAAAGAAGATACTCAAGAGGTTTTACGTGATTTTATGAGGGCGATTTCCGCCCCCTGCAAATCAGCATTAGTACAATCCTTGGACGATTACAACGCACTATCCGGAGTTTGTAAGAAATGCCTTCTTATGAACCCTGGAGGACGCATTTGGAGTAACGATGGGCCTAGATTTCGCGTTGCATTCATGACATATGCACGTTTAATTCACGGTTTTCGGAGCGCCCAGATTGTTTCCAACGAAGCAGGCGAAACTGTTATTCAGCGCTCTCGTTATATGCCAGGCGGTGACGGAAACTATTTCAAACCAATTAGAAACACAGCGATTTTTTTAGAAGAGGCTGCTTTAGGCTATGAACGTCTCTGGGATGATCTCGTAGTAGATAGCAAATCCGTTGACCTTATATCCTATGGTCAAGAATTAGCTCGACAAGTTCGTACACAAGGGCAAAATATTATTCGTGAGATTCAAGCTGTAATTCGAAGCGAACAAATCTCATGTTCTCCTATTGAGAAAGAAGAACTATGCACCAGCCTTGATGCTTGTCTGGAAAAAAGGTTGGAACACGCAAACAAGTTCTACAACACCTTCTACATGAGGACATCATATAACAGTGAGGAAAAAGTATTTAAAGATGGACGAAGTGTTGAGCTCAGGCTTGTACGTTCCCCAAATGTAGAAGCCGACAACGTCAAATTAGTCCAGCCGGTTGACGTCAGCCTTTCTTTCTTATCCAATCGGTTCAAAAAATCACAGCTTGCATATATTGCCGAACATGAAGAAGGAACAAATATTCCTGACCAATATAGAGTCGTTGTAGGACCAACAGAGATATTCTCAGCTTACGAGGAATCTCAAGAAAACCTAAGAGCTGGTGATTTACGCCTAATGATCCATTTCTTTTACGAATTCATCGTACGCCCTAGTTTGGGTTTTATTTTAAGGCTAAATCAGGACCTCAAAAGCTGGGTAAACCAGAATAACAAAGAGCTTCTAGAAGCGTTAGTAGTGACAAAACTTGACCAGCTCAGAGAACGGATTGAGGCAAGACTAGATGATACAGAGGAAGTGTTCTCAACTCTTCTTCAACAAGAAATGAAACGTTTACCTCGTATGGCAGGCGGCACAAGAGAAAAGAAAGCGTTTGAGCAAACTGTACAAGACATCTTTTACTTGTCTGGCTACACAATGGTCGAAACTGATGACCACTACGGTGAAGGTCTCTGTCATACAAGAATTAACTTTTCCAAAAGTACCCCTGAAGGTTTTGTTTATAGCCTCTTACGAGATACAAATAGCGTTTGCCTGATTACCGCATCAGCTTCTGTAGGAAGCATACTTAGAATGTTTGATACAGACTACTTAGGTAAAGAGGGCAACAAAATAACAGTTCAAAATTGGACAAAAGATGAAATTGAAAAAGCCGAATATGAGCTATCTGACAGATATAATAATTTTCCAGAGCTGTCTGTCAGAAACCCCAATTGCTCTATTCAAGAAGATGGAACAGTAACCCATCAAGAGAGTTGGGCAGCGCAACATATTAAATTCCTACAGCATCAATGGGGTGACTTAAAAGAACGCAATAAGCAGTCGGCTTTAGATATTTTTGATTCAGCCATTTCATTTGTTCGTTCAGTAAAAGAAGACATAAACAAGCCAAGATACTTAGTAGCCGTTACCAATAGTTCCAATGAAGCTTATGTTCTCCGTGACATTATTGTACAAATTCTTGAAAAGTATAAACCTTCCGAACGCATTGTAAGCTGGAGAATTTCGGAATCAAAAGAACTTGAGACAAGCCATAAACTTGAAGAAAAGGAAGCAGAGTTCGTCCGAATGCTGTTAGATAGTGATGAAGCACCAATTCTTATCATTACAGCAGCCCGACAATCCCTGGCAGTTGGAGCTAACCTTCAAATAAAACTCTCCAAAAGACAAATCGAACAGGCAAAACAGTGCAATATTGCATGGGCAAAAATCTCCTCCTATATGGGAAAAGATAATCAAGTTTTCAGACATTATCCTGGTTCCGACAATTGCCAAATTGACATGTCCGATATGATGGTTGCAGCAACAACAAGTTATTTAATTGATGGAGATAAACATAAATACAGACAATTAATTAGTTTGGCTGTTTCCGGGCAAGTTGATCTTGATTTACTTTCTCGAGGCGCAGGCATAGAGCATATGCGTATGTACAATGCATTAGAAAGCACTGATGTAATTCCAATCGAACAACTTGAATTTTTGAACCAATTCATTGGCCGATCAAGCCGAACAGCAAACCCGCCAAAACAAACATTATGGCTCCCAAAAAAAATAACCGAAAGGGTTTCTCGACTGAATATTGCTGAACTCCACGAAAACGCTCGGCCCGTTTCACGGCAATTTGCAGATTTTCTCTCTTGGATAGAAAAAGGAGGTAACAACCAGGCACCTTATGCGATTTCAGAGAATGATATAACCTCGCAGATGTCTGGATTAGCCCAACTTTTGTTTGGAGATGACACTCCAATTCGGCGTAAGGCTAGAAAAATCTGGGCTTATTTAAAAATCATTACACCATATTTCCAAATACTGGAGAACGAACTTCTTTCTACCGATGTCTATATTGCCTCAACAGGTGCTGACTCAATTGCACAACAAAAAGTAATAGAGGCGTCTCTAAAAGCGCGAGGCAATAAGAAAAAATCCCATCTCGACACTATTATCATGAATGCGGATAAAGAAATTAAAGAGCTCAACGAGATAGCAGGCTTAAGTTTTAACCTTCCTATTTCGTTGAGAGACTTCTACATGTCTCTACCAGTGAAAAACTTCCGTCCACCTTATTGGAGTTCACTCCCTTCACGAGCCCCAAAACTTTCCATAGTTCTGAAAGATAGCCTAAAGGTTATTAATGAGTTATCACCATGCTTTGCCGCAGAAAAAGCTTCTAAAAGCATCGAATGGGCCAAGCTGGCATCCTCTGTACTCATTAAAGATGGCAAGATTTATATCAATAATGACCAAGTATCATTGAACGCTCTTGTAGTAGATGATGAGCTCTATGCAAACTCACAAGAATGGAAAACTCATCACCCTGCCACGCTTCGCTCCCTGAAAGAAAAAACAATGAAAAACAGAAATATTGGGTTCTAAGACCGCAAGTTAAACGATTTATGGCAACTCCTTTCATGGATGAATGGATCACCAGAGAACAGATTTCTATGATTGGAATGGAAGGTGTCAGCGAGGAAGGCCAACTCTTTGAAACAGCGGATCACTTCATTAAGCGTTGGGGGGTATTTATAGACAATAAATCGTCCGTATTGTGGAGCTTGGAGAGTGATGAAGCCAAGAAAGATATCAATGATAAAATTAGAGAAGCAAGATCAAAGCTATCTCAATCAAATAACTATGATACCTTCGTCTATGTCCTAAGGCATTCATACTCACACAAAAAAAATTGCCCCCCGTAACAGGTTACAGAAGAGATACATTCGAAGAAGACTTCGAAAGAGCTGATTGCGATGTCTATTTTGTTCAGCTTTCCCATGACGCTGGATCAACCCATAGTAACGACCCCAGAAGAGAGCTAAATGACGGTCTGCATAGAGTCCTACGTGTTATTCAGTCCAGAAAAATGAATTCTGAGAATGAAAGAAGAGAGGATCCTCAATGAACATCCAAACACTCGATTTAGCAGTAAACATCTTTAATTTGGAACTTAGGGAGGATTTATTTAAAACGAACTTCGATGTTTTACGTTACCCGGTAGCTGGTCGCAGAAAAAATTTCTCCTATTCAAAACTTACAGTAATTAATGATGGTTTCTCTGCAGAAAAATATTATTCAGCAAAGCTAACAAAGAAAAACCTCTATATTTTAGTGAACATCAAAAATAAACATTTTTTCTTGAATGAAGGCTTTGAAGAACTCTCTTTCAGTCTAACGGATGTCGCTCCAAAAATTGACACGGAGTGGTCTGGCCTAGAAACGCTAATGCAGCTGATTCTTCAATCCGGCTGTATTGACTTTGGTTGGAATAGTTCAATACGTTCTTACGATGGCTATTACCCTTTGGTTCCAACCGAGCATAAGAAACCAAAGAATAGAGCAGCCGTTACCTGGAAGATAGAGAGATTAACTGAAACAGATTATACTCTCTTACCTGTTCTGAGGTCATATAGGACACATCCTTTTGCGCGTCGCCACGAAGAAGTTTCTGTAATTTCAACTGACCATGCAGGGATGTTTCTACAAGACTACATCTATATTTATAGGCCAACAGACCAGGGATATTTCGTTGAGCGACCATCCAATGAACGGACTGAAAAGTTCTTTCATAAAGGCGATTTGGTTCTAGGTCCAAGTGTACGGCATGGTAAAGAAGATTTAAATTGGATGGAATTTAAACCAGAAAGAAAAAACCTTACACGAACCTATCTAATCCATAAATGCATTGAAGGCCTTTCTCAAACTGTGCTGGGTACTTGCTTGACTATTCGCTCAACAGATGTGCCTATTATTGACCGAAGAGTAACAACTCTAGGAGGGAAACTCAGTCACAAGAAAGATGCACTTAATGACGTAAATGCTTTGCTATCGGTGAATATAGGGAACCAACCTATTAACTTGATCGACATTAGACTTCACAACACTTCAAATATCTCAGCAATATACACAACTATTCAAAAGATAGCCTTTAGTTATGGCGCTAAGGTATTGAACCATCAACCATTGTCAGCTCAGGGTGAAATCTCATCAAAAGAACAAATTGAAACGTTCTTTAGACAAGCCATCGCTGATGCACCTCAAAATTCTTCATGGATGCTAATAGCTGACAACCTGCCGAGAAAAGGATTCTTTGATAGCAAACCTCTTTTCTATAAAATCTTAGGCAAGAACACACCAAGGCAAAGCATCACCAATCCACTTATATTTCACAAAGCTACAAAAACGCTGACCACTGATGTACCGTTTGAAAAAATCCCAACAGAATTACAATCAGCATTCGTAAACCTCGCGATTAAAACCGAGATCTGCAAAAATAGAATTCTATTATCCAAAAAATGGCTTAGCGTTTCAGAAGCATATGCATTTGTTATGGCAGGTAAGGAGAAATCCGAAAGCGGAAATGATGCAGTTCGCTACTTCTGCCTATCATTTGAACCTACTGGCAATATGAGTTTTTCCTATCACGATGGAGATATTTCTCAATTAAGCATACCAAACGGCCGTATCCCAATTGTTTTAAACAAAGAAACAGCAAACTTGTTAAAACAAAATGAGACCATCATTATTGAAAGCACTTCAATTCGTGTACTTCCTCCTTTATCAGATGGCGCAAAAGGCTGGTCTCAGCTATCAGGGATCTTATATTTTCCTGAGCTATCCAGCTATGCCGTTGGCCCAATGAAAAACCTAAATTGTTTGGCAAAGGTCTCGTTGTTAGAAAAGTAACTACCACAAAAGCAGTGAATAATATTGAAAATCATATCAACAATATAATGGAAATGTGCTCAGACTCATCCGTAAGGTACAAACAGTTAACAGTTCTTCCTGCACCATTTAAATACCTAAGAGAGTACATGGACATAGTGCATTACAAAACATTGGATAATTTTTGAATTTAAACACAAACAATATAATCCAGTTTTATTGAGATAACGGGCTTTTAGAGTGGTTACGAGGCCAAGTTTCAACTAACGACCTTCAGATTATGAGCCTAGGCCTTTGTAGAAACTGCGCGTGCAAGACTTTAAGGCACGAAGTGCACAAAGTCTTGCGCACAGGAACATCGCCTTAAGCGTCCAGATTGGAGACTTTCAAGGCATTGTCCTGAATGAAATCACGTCGGGGCTCCACCACATCGCCCATCAAGGTCGAGAAGACTTCTTCGGCTTCGTCCACATGATTGACCTTCACTTGCAGTAAGGAACGGGCACTTTCGTCCAATGTGGTTTCCCACAGCTGTTCCGGGTTCATCTCACCCAATCCCTTATAACGTTGGACATTCATACCTTTTTTGCCCAACTCGGTCACCGTATCAACCAGTTTGACCGGTCCGTTGATCTCGTATTCCTTGTCTTTCTGAACCAGTTTTGCCGGTTTTGCGAAGCTTTCCGTCAATTCTGCCGCCAGATTATTCAAGGCACGTGCTTCAGCAGAGCGCAGAATACCATGATCCAAAACATGCGTTTCTTTCACACCGCGCAATGTCCGGGTAAAGGAGAGACTGCCGTCATCCAAAACGGAACCTTCCCAGCCACGTGCAAGATCGCTTTCATTGGCATCTAGTTGTTCCGCTACTTTTTGCGCCATTGCAGCCCCACGTTCTTCATCTTGCAACAACGTCACATCCAGTGCCCCAGCAATGGCTGCTTGTTCCAAAATAGAAGACGGTACCTTGGTCGCCAGTTTCGCCAACATGGCCTTAACACGACGCGCATTATTGATACGCGAGCGCAAATCATCCCCACCGATTTGATGACCGGAATGAAGTGTCAACAGGCAATCATCCACCGCCAAGTTGACCAAATGATCTTCCAAAGCCTTTTCATCTTTTAGATAGACTTCCGAATTACCGCGCTTCACACGATAAAGCGGCGGCTGAGCGATATAAAGGTAACCGCGTTCAATAATTTCCGGCATTTGACGGAAAAAGAAGGTTAACAGCAAGGTTCGAATGTGCGATCCATCCACGTCCGCATCGGTCATAATGATAATTTTATGATAGCGGCATTTCTCGATATTAAAGTCTTCTCGTCCGATGCCGGTTCCCATTGCCGTAATTAATGTCCCGACCTCCGCAGAGCTCAGCATCTTATCAAAACGGGCACGTTCCACGTTAAGAATTTTACCTTTAAGCGGTAGAATAGCCTGACTTTTACGATCACGGCCCTGCTTCGCAGATCCACCGGCGGAGTCCCCTTCCACGATAAACAGTTCGGATTTAGCAGGGTCACGTTCCTGACAATCCGCCAATTTACCGGGTAAAGAAGAGATATCCATCACCCCTTTGCGACGAGTCAATTCCCGCGCTTTTCGCGCAGCATCACGCGCCGCAGCGGCTTCGCAAATTTTACTGATAATCTGGCGGGCTTCATTGGGGTGTTCTTCAAACCATTCGGCCAAGGTTTCCCCGACAACGCCTTCGACAACGGGGCGAACCTCGCTGGACACCAGCTTGTCTTTGGTTTGGGACGAGAATTTCGGGTCCGGCACTTTCACAGAAACCACGCAAGTTAATCCCTCACGGATGTCTTCCCCGGAGATCGACACTTTCATCTTTTTCGCCAAACCGCTGGATTGGGCGTAGGCATTCACCGTTCGGGTCAAGGCACCCCGGAAACCCGCCAAATGGGTTCCGCCGTCGCGTTGCGGAATATTATTGGTAAAACACAAGACGTTTTCGTGATAGCTGTCGTTCCATTGCATGGAAACTTCAACACCGACTTCATCGCCGTTATTATCAATTTTATTGCCGTTCATATAGACCGGGTCCGGCACAAGGGCGTTTTTGGACCGATCAACATATTTGACAAATTCCAACAGGCCCCCATCGTAACGCATCGCCGTTTCATGCGGTTCAGCATGGCGTTCATCGCGCAGCAACATACCGACACCCGAATTCAAAAAGGCGAGTTCGCGCAAACGGTGTTCCAACGTATTATAATCGTATTCTGTAATCGCAAAGATTTCTTCAGAGGCATGAAACGTCACAAACGTCCCGGTCTGGTAGCTGCCATCTTCTTTTTTCGGCGCATCCCCAACAACCTTGAGCGATTCAACCGCCGCCCCGTCTTCGAAACGAACATAATGTTCTTTACCATCGCGATAAATGCGCAATTCCAACCAGTCAGACAAGGCATTTACAACGGAAACCCCTACACCATGCAA